>Ga0302296_1001216_pt1 | contig 19065 bp, 13 predicted proteins | sample III_Fen_N3_1_FD_194546 | JGI IMG/M metagenome (GOLD analysis project Ga0302296, IMG submission 194546) | Peat permafrost microbial communities from Stordalen Mire near Abisko, Sweden - III_Fen_N3_1 | ecosystem: Environmental > Terrestrial > Soil > Wetlands > Permafrost | place: Sweden: Abisko...
AATCCTGACTCACCCCCATCACACCTTCGGTGTTCTGCCCCCTCTCTTTTAAAAGAGAGGGGGAAAGACCGATTTATCGGTCTTCGGGGTGAGTAATATTTAATACGACATTATATTGTTCCTATTATTTAACCGACGATTCGCGAATCACAAGTTTGGTCTTTAAAACAACCTGAGTCGGTTCTGCATTGGGATTTTCGATGCGGTTAAAGAACAGTCGGGCTGCTTCCTGCCCAATTTCGAAGGTTGGATGGGTAATCGAAGTTATGGCAGGATCAACCACTGTCGAATGAAATTCATCGGTGAAACCTACGAGTGCCACATCTTCCGGTATCCGAAGTCCACGACTCTTAATTGCCTTCATGGCGGCAAAAGCGACCGTATCGTTTATTCCAAAAATTGCATCGGGCTTTTCAGGTAAATCGAGCAAAAGCAACGTCGCTTTAATCGCATCTTTTGAGCTCAAATTGCATTTGACGAGCAATTCGGGGTGAAATTCAAGCCCACAGCTTTTTAATCCTGCGAGATAGCCATTTGTTCTTTCCTTCGAAATGCTCAGATGGTCGGGGCCGGCGATATAAGCAATTCTTCGGAATCCGTTTTTATAAAAATGTTGGGTTATTTTCTGGGCTGCATGAACATTATCAACAACCACCGAGGGAACTTCGTCGGTGCGGCAAACACGGTCGAAAAAAACCAATGGAATGCTATTCTTAATCAATCGGTCAAAATGATCGTAACTTTTGGTTTCCTGGCTCAGGCAAACGATCAGCCCTTCAACACGGGTTTTGAGGAGATTATTGACCGAATTAATTTCTTTTTTCAGCGTTTCATTTGACGAGGCAATCAGGATATAATAGCCCTTCTCTTCGGCTACCTGCTCAATTCCTGAAATAATCGATGAATAAAAATGTGTTACCAGGTCGGGAACAATTACGCCAATCATTCGGGTAGCCTGTTTGAGTAAGCCCATGGCAAGCGGATTTGGGGTGTAATTCATTTCCGAAGCCAGTTTTTGAATTTTCCGAGTCATTGCCGGGCTAATGTCCGGATGATTGTTAAGCGCTCTTGAAACGGTTGAGATTGAAACCCCGATTTCCTGAGCCAGATCTTTTAACGAAACATGACTTTTACGCTTTTCCATAGTTACCAAGCAAAGCTATTTACCACACAAAGCTAACAGATTATTCAGAATATGAAGCCACAAGCCTGCCCTAAATCCTCCCGATATATCGGGACAAGCTCTTCCGAAGAGGGGACTTAAAGACCATGAAAATTCGGATAATTTTCTCATTGAGAAAATATGCAAACGACATGCTTTCTTATGTTCCATCTTTCTTCCCTCTTCAGAAGAGGTTGGGCAAGGCTTATAAATGTTTCTCAACATTTTTTATGCACGCAAACCTTTGCGCAAACCTTTGCGGTTGTTATTGATTTTGAATGCCTTGTATAAAGTTTTATTTATGCCAATCTTTGCATCCTGAAATTGAAAGTCTGTGTTGAAATCAATATTAAGAATCATTAGTGAAGGGTTCATTCACAGGGTTTTAACAGATAGAATTTTGAATTCATTGTTTAACATTTAAAACATACAAAATGACAAAAATTGTTGTAGCCGGAGCCGGTGGATTCATCGGTGGCCACTTAGCCAGAAAGTTAAAAGACATGGGTAATGATGTTCGTGCGGTTGATAAAAAACCAATGAACCAATGGTATCAGGTTCATACTGACATTGATAACCTGGTTCTTGATTTAACGCTCAAAGAAAACTGTTACACGGCGCTTAACGGATATAATCAGGTATTCAACCTCGCTGCCGATATGGGCGGAATGGGTTTCATCGAAAGCCACAAGGCTGAATGTATGCTGAGCGTTTTAATCAACACACATTTGTTGATGGCAGCCAAAGATTTAGGCATCGACCGTTTCTTTTATGCCTCATCAGCATGTGTTTACAACGGTGATAAACAGCAGGAAGTTGACAATCCGGGCCTGAAGGAATCGGATGCTTACCCAGCTCAGTCTGAAGACGGATACGGATGGGAAAAACTTTTCTCAGAACGGATGTGCCGCCATTTCCGTGAAGATTTCGGAATTAATACCCGCGTAGCCCGTTTCCACAATGTTTACGGACCTAACGGAACCTGGGACGGTGGTCGTGAAAAAGCGCCTGCAGCCATGTGCCGCAAAGTATTGGAAGCCGAACTATACGGAAAAGATGTAATCAATATCTGGGGCGATGGCGAACAAACCCGTAGCTTCATGTATATTACTGAATGTGTTGAAGGTATCCTGAAAATCATGTACAGCGATATCCTTGAACCAATCAACCTGGGCAGCAGCGAAATGGTATCAATCAATCAATTGGTTGATATTGTTGAAAAAATCGCAGGCATCAAGCTGAAAAGAACGTATGATCCGGATGCTCCAAAAGGAGTTCGTGGACGTAACAGCGACAATACATTGATCCTCCAATTGTTGGGATGGGAACCAACCTTGCCACTTGCAGTTGGCATGAAAGAAACCTACGATTGGATTCGGACTCAAATGGTCAGCGGCGGTATTAAATAGCTCTTCGTAAAAAATTCGATATCCAGCAAGAGGAAAAAGTCATTAGTCATTTGAAAATAACCTAATCGGGTTTCCCGAATGACGAATGACAATTTCCCCTGACTGTTGGATTCATATTTTGTTCATTTTCAGTTAATTTTATGAGTGATAAAAAAGTATTGGTCAGCGGATGTTACGACCTCCTGCACGCCGGTCATGTTGCCTTTTTTAAAACAGCTTCGCAATACGGAAAGCTATACGTGAGCGTTGGTCGGGACGAAAATCTTTTCAAACTAAAGGGAAAGAAGCCTTATTTTTCGCAGGAAGAACGGGTTTACATGGTTGGCGCTTTACGATATGTGACCGAAGCATTTGTTGCTTCAGGCGAAGGAATGCTCGATTTTGAAGAAGACATGAAGCGTCTGAAGCCTGACTATTTTGTGGTAAATTCGGATGGGTTTACCGAAGGCAAGAAACGGCTTTGCCTGGAAAACAAAGTCGAGCTGATTGTTTTGGAACGGATTCCGGAAGAAGGATTACCTGTCAGGTCAAGTTCGCAATCGAAGAAAGATTTGAAATTTCCATACCGTTTGTGCCTTGCCGGCGGTTGGATGGATCAGCCATGGGTTTCGGAAGTTCACCCCGGATCGTGTGTGGTGGCGCAAATATGGCCCGATTATGAATTTAACGATCGCTCAGGCATGGCAACCAGTTCGCGCAAAATTGCCAACGAATTATGGGGAGGCAAAGTTCCCGAAGGCGATCCGATCCGCAACGCCCGCTTGCTGTTTGGTGCCGAAAACCCTCCCGGATGTGAATATGTTTCGGGTTCGCAAGATCAGCTTGGTATTTTGATGCCGGGCGCCAACCGATTGAACTACGACGGAAAATACTGGCCATGCAACATCGAATCGACCATCGATGCCGAAACTTGTGACTGGTTATCGCGGGTTCTGCACCTGATTCCGCTGGCGCCACGTCCCGATGGCTATAATCCGCTGATTGAAAAATATCTGACCGTTGAAAACGTGAAAGGACTTGGCGAAGCCGGTGACTTATGCTGGGAAGGAATCATCGAACATGATGTCAGAAAGCTGGGCGAAGGCATGAAACAGACCTTCCTTTCGTGGGCAAAAATGTTACCGTACACCGTTCCTGATTGGGTTTCAGAAGAAATGGAAACAAACTGGTTTCCAAACTACCCGGGAGCAATTACCTCCGGAAGTGGCGGCGGGTATGTGATTGTGGCTTCGGAAGAAGAAATTCAGGGAGCTCTGAAAATCAAGGTGAAGTTCTAGAAAAAAGTTCGGAGTGCCTAAAGTTCAGAATGCCTAAAGTACTTTTGTCAAATCTGCAACTTTTCATTTTTTACTTTAGGCACTCTAGTTCACTTTAAGTACTTTAGGCACTTAAATTTTTTTGATATGAGCAAAAATTATTGTCTGATTATGGCTGGTGGTTCCGGAACACGTTTCTGGCCAAGGAGTCGTGTAAAAAAGCCCAAACAATATCTTAGCCTGTTTGGCGATCAGTCACTTATCCAGGAATCGGTTCAGCGGTTTGCCAATTTTATTCCCGAAGATTCTATCTATGTGGTCTCAGCCAAGAGCCAGCAAGCTGTTCTGGAATCACAAACCAGCAACCTTCCGAGCGAAAATTTGATTTTTGAGCCAGTCGGAAAGAATACGCTTCCTGCTATTGGTCTGGCCGCTTTGTTTATTGCCGAAAAAGATCCGGATGGTGTGATGATTGTTTCACCGGCAGACCACCTGATTCAGAATGACAAACTTTTTCAGCAGTGTGTTGAATCGGCAGTTTTAATCGCTGAAAAGAATGACGGAATTGTGACCATTGGGATCACGCCGAAATACCCGGCAACCGGCTATGGTTATGTTCAAACTGCGGAAGAAATTCAGATTGGTCAGAGCATCAAATCATTCTCGGTAAGCCGCTTTGTCGAAAAACCCAATGTCGACGTTGCTACCGGATACCTGAAACAAGGCGGATTCTTCTGGAACAGCGGAATATTTGTCTTTAAAGTTTCTGTTTTCATGAAAGCAGTTCAGGAATTCTCTCCGGAATTGTTTGCCGACCTGATGCGGATTAAAGAACACATCGGCGCTCCAACTTACGACGAAGCTGTCGATCGGATTTATCGCGAAGTGACTTCCATTTCAATTGATTACGGTATTCTGGAGAAAGCATCGAACGTTTTTCTCGTTCAGGGCGATTTCGTTTGGAACGACCTGGGAAGTTGGGAAGAGGTTTACAAATACGATTCGGGCAAAGACGAGAATCAGAATGTTACTTCCGGAGAAGTTATTTTGATCGACACAAAAAACTCCTACATTTCAGCTCCGAATAGCCTGGTTGCCGTGGTCGGACTCGACGATGTGATTGTGGTTCAGGAAGGGAATACCATCCTGGTTTGCAAACGCGATCGTGCCGAAGACATCAAGGCGGTAGTCGGAGAACTGACGAAACGAAAATTGGATCAGTTCCTGTAATGTCAATCTACGACATTGGCTTATCTATAAACGAACCACTAAACTTAAATCAATGAAAATCAAACGAATCAAAAAAATTGGGTTGATGCTATTGGCTTCCGCATTCATGCTTTCTGTTTCGGCACAACCGGTGAAAAGTCAAACTGCTGAAGGGCCATTCAAACCAACCGACGAATCATTTAAACAGTATCAATATCCTGAATGGTTTCGCGATGCCAAGTTCGGAATCTGGGCGCACTGGGGGCCGCAGGCCGTTCCGCGTCAGGGCGACTGGTATGCCAAGAATATGTACATGAACCAGGCCTGGGATTGGAGCAAGAACGGATTCAGCGAAAAACCTGATCAAGATTATACTTACCACGTTGCTCATTACGGCCATCCATCGAAATTCGGCTACAAAGACATTATTCCGCTCTGGAAAGCCGAACGCTGGGATCCGGAAAAACTGATGGCGCTTTATAAAAAAGTAGGCGCCAAATACTTTGTCAGCATGGGAACGCATCACGATGATTTCTTCTTGTGGAACTCAAAACTTCACCGCTGGAATGCCGCTAAAATGGGCCCGAAAAAAGATGTGGTGGGTTTGTGGCAGAAAGCTGCCCAAAAAGAAGGATTACGATTTGGAGTTTCCGAACACCTTGGCGCAAGTTATACATGGTTTCAGGCAGCCCGTGGCGCCGACAAAACCGGTCCGATGGCCGGAGTTCCTTACGATGGAAACGACGAAAAATATGCCGATCTGTATCACAAAAAAGCTGCTGATAACGACAAAGGCTGGTTGACCAATGATCCTGAAAACCAAAAGGAATGGCTTTCAATGATTACCGAACTGATTGATATGTACCATCCTGACCTGCTTTATTCCGACAGCGAACTTCCGTTTGGTGAAATTGGACGCACGATGCTGGCTCATCTCTATAATCAGGATATGGCCAAAAATAAAGGAAAACTTGAAGCTGTTTATACCTGTAAATTGCGTCCCTCGGAAGGCCGTTGGGTGCAGGATGTGGAACGCGGTGCACTGGATTCAATCAGTCCATATCCCTGGCAGACCGACACCTCGATTGGCGACTGGTTTTACCGCACCGGCCAGAAATACATGACCGGAACCGAAGTCATTCAAATGCTGGTTGATATTGTCAGCAAGAACGGGAACCTACTGCTGAATGTGGTTCAGACACCGGAAGGTGACCTTGAACCCGATGTGATGACTATTTTGAATGAAATCAGCCAATGGACACCGGTGAACGGTGAAGCAATTTATGGCACACGTCCGTGGAAAATTTATGGAGAAGGACCTTCGATGAAAAAGCAGGAAAAAGGAACTTTCGGAGGGGTAAAAGATGTTCGTCCGTACGAATCGACCGATATTCGGTTTACCACCAAAGGAGAAACACTTTATGCTTTTTGCATGGGTAAGCCTGTCGGTGATGTTCAAATCGCTTCGCTGGGGAAGAACTCAAAAATCAGCACGAAGGCTGTGGCATCTGTTCAAATGCTGGGTAGTAACGAGAAACTGGCTTGGAAACAACAAGGCAATGCACTTGTAATTACTAAACCTTCAAAGTTACCTGATTGGCAGGTGGTTACTTTTAAAATTCAGTTTGAAAAGTAGATATCCCGGCTTATAAAAATTGATTAGGTCAATACTAAAAATACCCGTATGAACTAAAATCATACGGGTATTTTTATGGAATGAATTGCCGAATCCTTTTCCTCAAGGTTTTATACCGATTGAAGAAATATAACAGACCAATCATCGCACACTCGATTGGTCTTAACATTTCTATTCATCGGCATTATACCAGAATGGTTTTGGACTGATATAGATTTGCACTTGGTATTACTTGACGAATTTTTCAGCGGCAATAATTTGTTTCTTTGTAAACAGCTTACACAAGTAAACTCCGCGACGCAACAAGCTAACATTCAATGCAATGTTCTGTCCTGATTCGATATTGTTTAACTTCTGCAGCGAAACGCTCTTTCCTGTGATATCAAAAATTTCAATCTGCATCTCATTCAAACTATTTCCGGCATACAGAATATTCAGCACATCGTTCACTGGATTCGGGAAAAGTTTAACCGATGAAGTTGAAGTATTCAGTGCCGGATCGATACCTGTAGTCGTTGTTTTTAGCAAGACATTTTCAGAATAAACTACATTTCCCGAAGCGTCTTTCAGAATTAAATTGGATTCGTTTGATCCGCAGTTGATTAAATTGACCGGGATACTATCACTTTTCACGATATTTCCATCACAGAGACGCCATTCAACGGTGTAGTCCTTGTTATTCAGATTATATGAGATGTACGAATTGTTTTTCACTTCGGGAGCCCAACTGTTGGTTGCAATTTCGCTTACCGAACCAATAGAGTTAAACACAAAAGTGCCCGAAACAATCGTTCCATCAGGTGCTTTTGCCTTGACACTGTAGGTTTGTGTTGGGCACAATCCTTTTACTTCCTGCCCTTCAGCTCCGTTTGACCATACGTAATCAACGGCATTTACCGGTGAATCTTTCAGGTAAACCTGGGCTTTTGCATAACCGGCACATGAAGACATATAAATAGGGAAACTTGAAGCATAGTGCATCGAATAACCATCTGTCGAATTGCTGGTGAAGGTCGTATCGGGTTCCATCGGAGAAACATAAATTGTTTCGCACCAGGTGCTTGAACAACTGTCGGCGGTGTGAATCGTCAGACATACTTTCTGAGTATGTTTTAAGAAATCGAAATTCACTAACGGTTGCGCCTCGGTATTTGTGGTGCCGTCTTCAAACTGCCAGAGCCGGCGGATAACTTTACCTTCCGAAGCATCCATCAGCCTGTAAGGAACAACTTCAGGAATGGAAATTACATCCGTTGCCCGATCGTATTTAAACCAGGCATGGCATTGTTGTCCGGGATCGACTGGTTTTGTCGTATTCATATAAATATTAATGGTTTCGCAATAGCTGGCCATACATCCGGAAGCTGTTTTTACGGTTAAACAAACTTTTTTGAATGGATTCGAATTTCCGGAGATGCTGTCATTGCCAAGAGGAAAATTAAAGATATGCGTTGGATTCTCTTCAGCGCTGGTCGTTCCGTCTCCAAAATCCCAGGTCCATTCGGATGCACCGGGAGATGCTTTCGAGTAAAAATCAAGTACCAGCGCCGGAGCAAAGGTTTTGATCGTATAATTAACTGTATAACCGTAAGCAGTGAAACATTGGGTACTATCGTCAGGATTGGCTGGAGAAGTAGTGTCCATGTAAATATTAATGGTTTCGCAATAGCTGGCCACACATCCGGTAGCAGTTTTTACGGTTAAACAAACCTTTCTGAATGGATTTGGGTCTCCAGGTATGCTGTCTTTTGCCAACGGTAAATTAAAAATGTGGGTCGGATTGGCTTCGGTGCTGGATTCTCCGTTGTCGAAATCCCATTTCCATTCAACAGCGTCGGGCGATGCCTCAGGGTGAAAATCTAAAACCAGGGCAGGTAGCAGCGTCTTGATGTTGTAGTTCACCGAATATTTAAAATATGTTTTGCACTGTGCCGGTTCAATAACTGGTTTTTCCGTATTTAAGACATAAATCGGAGCGCAAAAAGTGTCCATGCAGTTATTTTTTCCTGAAACGGTGAGACAAACCTTCCGCTCATTTTGCTTGAGATCGAACGTCACGGTTGGTTCTTTTTCTGTGCTGGTCTTACCATTGTCGAACTGCCACTGGTATTTCAGCGAGTCGCCTTCAGAAAGGTTTGTCAGTTGAAAAGAGGCAGTTCCTCCGATTGAATCGTAAGCGGTTTGGTAATACTTGAATTCTGCTTTACAATCAGGCGTCGCAGATGGATTGCTATCCATGATATTGATCGTTTCAGAATAGAAGCTTTTACAGCTATCGGCAGTAAAAATGGTCAGGCTGACTGTTCGGTAAGGACTCATTTTCACCGTTGAACCTTCGAGCGGATGGTTAAATACAAACATGGGGTTTTGTTCCTGGCTTGTATTTCCATCCCCAAAATCCCAGAACCAGGCAATCACTTTCCCTTCGGAACGGTCGTAAAAATTAATGGCTGTTGCAGGTAAAAGTGTCATTACCTGAGTATTCACTTCATATTTAAACTGTGCCTTGCAGCTACTGTTTGTGATGGTTATTTGAGCGCTGGATATCATTCCAGACAGCATCAGCGCAAAAAGTAAAAATTTTCTCATAAAGTCGGTTTTTTGAACATGGCTACTTCAAAGACGATCAAAATCAAAAAAAGGTTGCGTCTGGAAGATTAAGAAAACAGTTCGTGCACAATTCGTTACTGCTAAGTTGAGACAAAATCAGAATAATTGCAATACACTGAAAATAAAAGTGTACCTTCGACAAAAATTCAGATTATTTACATTTTATTATTAATTTATGGGTAGGTCACAGGAAACGTTCAATAAAAAAGAAGTAAGAAATAAAAAAGAGAAAAAGAGAAAAGACAAGGAAAAGAAAAGGCTCATCAGGAAAGATAATGAGAAAGTTGGAGGCCTGGACGATATGATTGCTTATGTTGATGAGAATGGAATGCTTAGCTCCACTCCACCTGATCCCTCCAGAAAGAAGGATATTAAACTGGAAGATATCGAAATTAGTATACCTAAAAGCGATCCAAATGAAGTGCTCGATCCTATTCGGAAAGGTAGTGTAACTTTTTTCAATTCGGCTAAAGGCTTTGGATTTATTCGGGATTTAGAAACACAGGAAAGCGTTTTTGTGCATGTTAACAATATACTTGAAGAAATAAAAGAAGGCAATTTGGTTAACTACGAAGTTGAAATGGGACAAAAAGGACCAACCGCATTACAGGTAAAACTTTTCAAGGAGCCCAAGGAAATCAAGGAGCCCAAGGAAATCAAAGAGCCCAAGGAAAATAAAGAAATTAAGGATATCAAGCCGTAGTTTTTATTGCGGCATGATAACCATTCACTTCACGTGAGCAATCATCGTTTCCAATCATTTTAGCTTTTTCGTCTGAGCTTCAATTTCGCTAAACAGGGCTTTGAAGCAGTTGGTTTGGGTATTAACACCATCTTTCGCGTTCGGTTTGCGATTATAAAATTCGTCCAAAAACTGATCGGCACCTACCCAAATGGTTTGCACCATTCCCTGAAAACGTGCTTTCATTTCCGGAGTAACCGACGCACGATACCGAAACATATCCTGTGCTTGCCTGACTGCAACCTCCGGATTTTCCCATGGACAAGTCACTACATTGAATCCTTTGGTGGCAAAATATACAGCGGTTTGATCGGGGCGATCGTAATGCCAGTCGCAAATCACTACATCTTTGTTTATCAGGTCGATGGCGCGGTAGGTGTCGTTCATACTGGCTTCCCACATTCCCATTCCGGTTGTTTTTCCATCAATCAGCCGGTCGCCCCAAATCCAGAGTTGCCGGTTTTTCAGGGTCAGATGATTCTGAATCAGGTTCACTTCTCCGGCAAACAACTCAGCTTTGTCGCGTCCCGAACAGCGCGTACATTTATCTTCGCCAATGTAAAACACTTCGTCCATTCCGGCGTGGAAAGCATCGGTTTCGAAAACGTCGCAAATCTCGTCAACCAGGTCGAAAACGATCCGGTGAATATCGGGATGTAACGGGCAATAGCTTTTGCAATAAAGCCCGTCGGCATTGGGCCATACGTATTTTTCAGGCATCTTCACCTGCGGCGTTTCATCAAAATCGGGGTAAACTTTCAACAGGTTGTTCATTTTGGTTGCCCACGACTGATGCCCAAGCAGATTAATCTGCGGAATGAGCCGGATCTGGTTAACGCGGCAAACCTCCACCAGTTTTTTAACTTCGGCTTTTGAAAGTGCAATTGAATCGCGCAGTTCAGGATGACTTTCGTATTGATAATCATAATCAATTCTTAAAATCAGTGTATTGACTTTCCGTGGGGCAAGTTCTTCGGCAATAAACCGGATAAATGTTTCAATTTCTGCGGAACTTGGTGCTCCTATGCAAAAACCTCTGACTGGCAGATTTGTATCTGAAGCTGTTTGTGAAAAAACAGAATTCGGGAAAGAAAGGGAAACTGCGAGGATGATAACGACAAGAAACTTAGTCATGAGTTCAGTTTGTTTTAGGTAAAAGTTGAGGCAAACAAGTTGGTGAAATTTCAACTGGAATGCAAGAACTTTTATTTCAATGGGATAATTCTTATTTACTGATAATGATTTTTCCGATTTTATTTTGACTTTTCGAACGAACTTCGGCAATATAAATACCTTGTTTTAAAATACTTAAATCGGTATATGAGTCTTTCTCCTTCAACAAGCGGTTCACGATCGTTCTTCCATTCATATCAATAATCCGGAGGATTTCTTTTCCTGAAAAATCGGGAATCAGTATCCTCAATCTCATCGTAGATAATTTGGGAATGATCTGAATTTCTTTGAGTTCGGCGAGCTGCAGCACCGGCAACACGTTGTCCGCTTTGGCGCACAACCATTTTTCGGGATCGAACTGAATGGAATCAATCGTTTCGTTTGAAATCACAAACTCCTGATTTTGTTTGGTATTATAAAGTCGCAAATCCCTGGATTTCCCATCTTTCCAAATTCTTATGGGGACGTGCATCTCAAAAAAACCAACCGAAATATTCGAAGGACTTTGGCTAATCCTGAGTTTTTGATTCGAAGGATTTGCCGGATCAGAGAAATAGGTTAAGTGGTAAACCGGATAACCTTCGCCGTAATACCAGTCTTTAAAAAATTCGGTAAACGAGGTGTCGGCAGCTGCTTCCAAATGTTTGATAAATTGATTGTTGCTTGCAAAACCATTGGCAACAGCCGGATCGGTCAGGTAATTTTTCATGCCTTTGAAAAACCGTTCATCGCCCATTTCCCAACGCAGCATGTGAAGCAAATAGGCTCCTTTCGAATAGGTCAACCGGCTGTCGAAAATCCTTGAAACATCGGTAGTGTCGGCCACATAAACCGAACCATCCGGTGACGAAGTAATACTTTTTACTTGCATGTCTTTCCAGATTGGCCAGTAAAAGCCATTCAGGAGGTTTTCGTAAGTTAGTCCGGTAAGGTAAGTTGCAAACCCTTCGTTGAGCCAAATGTCGTGCCAGCTGGCAAGTGTAATGTAGTCACCAAACCACTGATGAGCCATTTCGTGAGCTACCAGTTCAAAATCGAGGGAAGCCATAAAACTCATTGTTTGATGTTCCATTCCACCTTCCCAGCCAAACTGTGCATGTCCGTATTTTTCAGAAGCAAAGGGATAAAGTATGAATTTTGAATTGTAGAAGTCAAGAATGTTCAAAATATCAGCCGACATCGTTTTTGACGTGCTGAGGTATTCAGGATAAACATAATTCAACACTTCAATCTTCTTTCCGTCAGGCAAATCCAAAAAATCGGAGTAAGTTTCGTAATCTGTAACCGCAATGGCAACCAGGTATGTCGCAATCGGGAAGCGGTGTTTCCAGTGCGCAGTCCGGTTTTCTCCTGAAATCAGATCACTGATAAGTTTACCATTACTGGCGGCTTTATACTGAATCGGACAGGTGATGTACACATCAAGCGAATCGATTTTATCAGACAGGCTTTCTTTGCATGGCCACCAATCTTTGGCTCCGTAGGGTTCCGATAAGGTCCACAATATCGGTTCGTTGCTGTGTTTACTAATCGTAAACGAACCAAACCCGGTTTGCGGTGGCGCACCGTGATAGAAAATCTCGACCTGAAAGTTGTTGTTTTTCAGTACCGGAATGGGCAAATTAAGAATTATTTTGTTGTTTGAATGCTGAAAAGTAAGCTTCTTTTGATTGGATCGGATCGAGTCAACAGTCAGACTATCAGTTAAATCGAAACGAAGAAGCCCGGCATTATCTTTCAGGAATTTAACGGACGAAAACACCGAACCAGTAATCTGATTTACCGCCGGATCGACCGTAAAGTTCAATCGCTGATAAATCAGATCAAACGAAGCATTGTCATCTGATTCGATAAAGGCGGCCGATTTTTGGTAAGCCCGACCTTCGCTGAACGCCATTTTATCGTTGAACGCCGGATCAGGAGCCTGTGCCTGTGCATAATGAAAAGCAAAGAGGAGCGCTGGAAGCAAAAGTTTTTTCATCGGGAATGTATTGTTGATTCTGCTTATGACGGGCAAAGACATTCGATCAAATGTTGTACGAATATATGAAAATACGGGATATTTGTCCTCCTGATTTGCTTGCCATCTATAATTTCTGAATCAACGGCAGGTCTTTTTTTCGTAAATTGAATCATGTATCGAAAAATGTTTTCTATCTTACATTTTTTAAAATTTCAAATTTATGGCCAAGAAGAAAAAAGACAAATTAGCCAAGCTGGTCGAAACATTTAATAAGCCGAAGCTTAAAAATGCGATCCTGGCTGTTTTTTACGATAATCCGGAACGAACCTACAATTACAAACAAATAGCTGATTTACTTCAAATTAAAGATCCTGAAATTACCAAACTGGTTTTTGTTGTTCTGGAAGAGCTGGTTGAAAACGAAATACTTAATAGTATTCAGCGGGGAAAATACAAACTGAAATCACTCAGCGGTAGCATTACCGGGAAGGTTGAAATTCAACGTCAGGGCTTTGCATACATCACTTCCGAAGAAATTGATAAGCCGGTTTTGGTTTCGAGCCGAAATCTAAATCATGCGATGGACGGCGATAAAGTGAAGGTTCATTTGTATGCAATGCATAAAAAGCTGCAACCCGAAGGTGAAGTGGTTGAAATTGTTGAACGGGCGAAATCAACGTTTGTAGGTACAATTGCAAAATCGCGCAATTTCGCTTTCTTTATTCCTTCCGGGAAAACTGGTTTCGATCTGTTTATTCCGAATGAAAAGCTGAATGGCGCGAAAGACGGGCAGAAAGCTATTGCCCGCATTATCGAATGGCCTGCCCATGCCAAAAACCCTTTTGGCGAAATTATTGAAGTACTGGGCGATGTGGGCGATAATAATGCCGAAATGCATGCGATCCTGGCCGAATATGATCTACCGTTGCGTTTCCCGGAGAATGTACTTAAAGCCGCCGAAAAGATACCCGATCTGATTTCGGAAGATGAAATACTTCGCCGGCGCGATATGCGCAGAGTTACCACGTTTACAATCGATCCGCTCGATGCCAAAGACTTTGACGATGCCCTTTCGATCCGAAAACTGGATACTGGTTTTTGGGAAGTTGGCGTTCACATTGCCGACGTTTCGCATTATGTGAGACCGGGAACTATTCTTGATGACGAAGCTTACGAACGGGGAACTTCGGTGTACCTGGTCGACCGTGTTGTGCCGATGCTTCCTGAAAAATTGTCGAACGGCGTTTGTTCGCTGCGGCCAAACGAAGATAAACTTTGCTTTTCGGCCATCTTCGAGCTTAACGACGAAGCTGAAATTCATCAGCAGTGGTTTGGGCGCACCATCATCCATTCCGACAAACGATTTGCTTACGAAGATGCCCAGGCTATTATCGAAACCGGTGAAGGTGAATTAAAAGAGGAAGTGCTGACCTTGAACCAATTGGCAATCAAATTACGTGAAGCCCGTTTCAGGAAAGGTTCGATTGCTTTTGAACGTGTGGAGGTCAAATTTAACATCGACGAAAAAGGGAAACCGCTTTCGGTGTATTTCAAGGAAGCAAAGGAGAGCAATCAACTCGTCGAGGAATTTATGTTGCTGGCCAACAAAAGGGTAGCCGAATTTATTGGCAAACCCGAAGATCATAAAACACCACGAACGTTCGTTTACCGCATTCACGATAAACCCGACCCGGATAAACTGGCGAATTTCAATCATTTCATCCATAAGTTTGGGTACGGATTATTGCTTGGTACGCCAGGTCAGATTTCGAAATCGATGAACCAACTGATGACCAACGTGAAGGGCAAAAACGAGCAGAATGTAATCGAAACGCTGGCCATCCGCACCATGGCGAAGGCCGTCTATTCGACCCGAAACATTGGGCACTACGGACTTTCATTTGAATTTTATACCCATTTTACCTCACCCATCCGGCGTTATCCTGATGTGATGGTGCACCGACTGCTCGAACGTTACCTGGAAGGCGGAAAAACAGTGAATGCCCAGAAATGGGAAGACATGTGTAAACATTCGTCCGACATGGAGAATAAGGCCGCCAATGCCGAAAGGTCCTCGATCAAGTATAAACAGGTTGAATACATGCAGGATAAAATTGGGCAGGAGTTTTCAGGAGTGATTTCAGGAGTAATGGAATGGGGAATTTTTGTTGAACTTGAAAACAAATGCGAAGGAATGATTTCGGTTAGTACGCTCGACGATGATTTTTACATTTTCGACGAGAAGAACTATTGTCTGGAAGGTCGGCATTCGCATCGTATTTTCCAGTTGGGCGATTTGGTAAAGGTCGAAATTGTCAGGGCCAACCTGGAGAAAAAACAACTTGATTTTCGCCTGGTTCAGGAAAATTCAGGAAAGGGAGCGTTTAAAATTCAGAAGACTGGACATAAAAAAAATGGGAGAAGGGTATAAAAATCAGAAAAAGTACAGTTTCTTTGTGCTAAGACGTAGGGTTTCTAAGTTCTGAAAAATTAACATTACATTTGTATACCGATTGATTTAATCCATTAGTTATGACAATGAACCTTGAAAATGGCTTCAACAAAAAGGATGCTAACCGTGAAAGTATCCTGAAAATAGCTCAGGAAATTTTTAGCAAATACGGATACAAAAAAACAACGCTCGACGATATTGCCAACGCCGTTCGCAAAGGGAAAAGCTCACTTTACTACTATTTTACCAGCAAGGAAGACCTTTTCCAGGCTGTAATTCAGAAAGAAGTCGACATTCTTCGTCGTGAACTCGAAATAGTAGTCAATCGCAATACCGATCCGGTTGATAAGTTAAGAGATTATATTCTCACCAAGCTAACCACTTTCAGGGGAATGGCCAACTTTTACAATGCGCTCGAAAATGATGTGACTGCCATCGAATTCATTGAGAATATCAAAAACCGCCATCGCCAGGAAGAAGTCAGGATGATCAAACGTATTTTGATCGAAGGTGTTCGTAAAAATATTTTTGAAGTTTACGACCTGACACTGGCCGCCACCGGGATCACTACAGCCATCAAAGGATTGGAAATGCCACTTTCAGCAGGCGATTATAGCAAAGTGAACCTCGAACAGAGTGTCGATAACATCGTGAAAATTCTCTGTTATGGTGTTATGAGACGATAGTTTCATTATTTTTTCGGTAAATCTCCCTTAATTGAATCTTCAAAACAAGCTAAAATTCCTAACGGATCAACTAATTTTAGGCGGTGAAAGTTCTATGCTTTTTAGCTATCACAGTTTTTTTTGAATAGCAACAGACTTTATCGGATGAGACAGCTGTTCTCCTGAATGGATGACCTTGTTGGGAAGCCATTGGTATGACTAAAATTTCGGGTTTTTTCGTCGGTAACGTAAAATTGCCAGAACCTATTAAAAAGTTGGTTGTTTTTTAAGAGAGATGCAAGTTTATACTTAACTATAAAATTCTCAATAGAGATCAATTTAATGAAAAACGATTAATTAAATTTTAAGAGATGAAAAACTTTAAAGCAATGACAGCGATGGTATTGTGTGGTACCATTTTACTAAGTAGCTGTTCAACAACAAAGAATTCGACTAAAGGTGGTTTGATGGGTGGTGCTGGTGGTGCACTTTTAGGTGCCGGAATTGGCGCTTTGGTTGGTCATGGAAAAGGTGCTGCAATTGGCGCTGCAATTGGTGGTACTGTGGGTGCCGGAACTGGTGTTTTGATTGGCAAAAAAATGGACAAACAAAAAGCCGAACTTGAAAAAATCGAAGGAGCAAAAGTTGAAACCGTAACGGATGCTAATAACTTACAGGCTATTAAAGTTACTTTTGATAGTGGTATTTTATTCGCCACCGGAAAAAGCGATTTAAACGCTTCGTCAAAAGCTGCTTTATTAAAGTTTGCAGCTTCGCTAAAAGATACTCCGGAGACGGATGTAACCATTTATGGACACACCGACAACAAAGGTTCGCGCGAGGTGAATGCCAAATTGTCGAACGACCGTGCTGCTGCCGTTTCCAATTTTTTGGCAGTGAATGGAATTCAGGGTCAACGAATAACGACACAGGGAAAAGCCTTTGATGAGCCGGTTGCTGATAATGCAACAGAAGCTGGCAGGGCTCAAAACCGACGGGTTGAAGTTTACATTACAGCCAACAAACAAATGATTGATCAAGCCCAACAGGGCACTTTGAAATAACAGGTTTTTTATTTCTGAAACGGCGGGGAAGGGTCAACTGTTTGATTCTTCCCCGTTTTTTTTGCTCATTGCCTTTCGTGGTCAATAGTTGCCGGCAGTTTTACGGATCTCCATTAAAACTAAGAACGGCACCAGACGCAATGACATAAATTAACGGAGCTTGTAATCCTATGTTTTCAGGAATTTGTATGTTTGCATGGATTATACAACTATGAAAAATAAAAGTCTTAATTACAAAGAATATACGAAGCAGATTTCTTCCGGAAAGTTACGGATGCTTGTTTTTAGAACGAAAAGCATGATGCTGCTTTTGCTCGGCATTTCGCTTTTTTACCTCATTTTTTATACGTCATGTGCCAATATTGGAAGTCCGTCAGGCGGGCCCAAAGACAGCATTCCCCCAGTTGTTGTTAAAACAATTCCTGAATTACGCGGCCTGAACTACAAGGGCTCTGATGTTCGTTTTACTTTTGATGAATATGTTATTTCGACCGGGGTTGGCGAAAAACTGGTGGTTTCGCCGCCAATGAAGAAGAAGCCGGTAATTTTGATGAAGGGAAAAACCCTGATCATCCAATTCCCTGAGAATTTACGCAAAGAAACGACCTATTCGCTCGATTTTAAAGATGGGGTGGCTGACAATAACGAAAAAAACCCGATTCAGGCTCTTCGGTTTTCATTTAGTACCGGGCCCAAATTCGATAGCTTACGTGTTGCCGGTTATGTAAAAAATGCCCGAAGTCAGGAACCTGTTGAGAAAGCCCTGGTTTTACTCCACCGACAAAAAGAATACACCGCATTTATCGATAGTTTGCCAGATTATATCGGTACAACCAATAAGGAGGGATTTTTCATGATCGACAATGTGGCTCCGGGATCATATCGTCTGTATGCCCTTATGGATGCCGATAATAGCCTGACGTATAATTCAAAAGCTGAATTAATTGCTTTTGACGATTCACTTATCATTCCTTCAGCTAAATACGTAGTTCGTAATGATACAATCGTAAAGGGCGCTGATACATTGGTTGTTACCGGCCATGTTGATTACCTTCCCAAACCTCAGTACCTGATGATGTTTGAAGAAGAAAAATTTGATCAGTATCTTAATTCGTACAAACGAAATCAGGCGAACAAATGCGATTTTTATTTTGCCGAATCGCTCAACGATTCTTTTCAGATCAACTTATTAAAGCCAACACCCCCAAAAGACTGGTCGTTTATCGAGAAAAATCTGAAGCGCGATTCAATTACCGTTTGGGTAACCGATACCCTGCTGAGCAAAAGGGACTCGCTCAAGTTCGAATTAAAATACCAGGTTCTGGACTCACTGAATCAGCCGGTTATGAAACACGATACACTTGAGCTGATTTATGCGGAGCAAAAAACGATAAAAACCAAACGAAAAAAGAATGAGAAACCTGTTGCCCCAACCATCACTTTAGTCGACAATATCAATACATCGGCTCATGATATTTACCAACGGATTCAGTTGGAAGCGCCCGAACCACTTTTATCGTTCGATCTTGATAAAGTCAGACTTTATTCGGTGGAAGATACTGCTAAAACCTTGATCCCGATTGTAGTAGAGAGAGATACAAATTCGATTCGAAAATATTATATTGAACAACATTGGAAACCAAATTCAAATTACCTTTTTCGGATCGATTCGGCAGCAGCCCGCAATATCTACGGGCATCCAAGCAAAAAAGTAGAGAAGAAAT
>Ga0302296_1001224_pt1 | contig 18959 bp, 13 predicted proteins | sample III_Fen_N3_1_FD_194546 | JGI IMG/M metagenome (GOLD analysis project Ga0302296, IMG submission 194546) | Peat permafrost microbial communities from Stordalen Mire near Abisko, Sweden - III_Fen_N3_1 | ecosystem: Environmental > Terrestrial > Soil > Wetlands > Permafrost | place: Sweden: Abisko...
ATTCGAAAATTCGCTTGATGGATTTGCCTATTGTCGTTTAATTTATGAAAACCATGTTCCTGTTGATTTTATATACCTGGATGTTAATCCAGCATTTGGAAGGCTCACAGGGTTAACAAATATCACCGGAAAGTTATTTTCACACCTTTATCCTGAAAATGCGGTTCAGAATAATGAAGTGATTCAAATATATGCATCAGTGGCCTCATCAGGCAATCCGGGAAAATTTGATATTTATTTTGCTCCGTTTGAAAAATGGATGTCAGTATCAGTAATTTGTCCTGAAAAAGGGTTTTTTATTGCCATTTTTAATGATATTACAGCCCATAAGCTGGCAGAAAAAGCTCTATATGAAAGCGAGGAGCGATATCGGAAAGTTGTGGAGATCTCACCGACCGGTATTGCAATTTACCAGGATGGAAAATTTGTATATATTAATCCTGCCGGTTTATCTTTACTCGGCTGCAGAGATCAAAACACAATTATCGGGAAACCAGTTCTTTCGATAGTTCATCCGGAATCGAAGGAAATAGTTATCAAACGAATGACAAATGTTGCAAGTGGGATGGATCTGCCACCTTTGGAAGAAAATCTTGTTCGTATTGATGGTTCGGTTTTTATAGGAGAAGTAATCGCGCTCGCAACAACTTTTAATGGTAAACCTGCCGGGCAGGTTCTCGTTCGTGACATTACTGAAAGAAAGCTTGCAGAAGAAAATATGAAACAACTGAATCGTAAGCTTAAAGAACTTAATGCTTCCAAAGACAAATTTTTTTCAATTATTGCTCACGACCTGAAAAGCCCTTTCACAAGTATAATAGGATTCTCCGAAATGCTGATTGAGAACTTCAGAAAGTATGATAATAACAGGATAGAAGAACAACTCAGGATCATCGCTGATTCCACAAAACATGCATCTGACCTTCTTGAAAATTTATTATTATGGTCGCGCTCACAAACAGGGAAAATTGAATTTATTCCCGTAACAACAGACTTAAAAAAGTGCATCATTGAGAATATTGAACTTTTGAAAAATCAGTTTATGCAGAAAAACATCAGCATTAGTACCTCATTGCCTGATGACTGTAATGTGGTTTGTGATAGGAATATGATAAATACTGTATTAAGAAATCTTTTGTCGAATGCTACTAAGTTTACTCCTAAAAATGGTAAAGTTTCTGTAATAATGGAATCAACTGCCAATTACTTTGAACTGTTAATTTCTGATTCCGGTATAGGCATCCCTAAAGAAAACCTTGAGCAGTTATTCAAAATTGAGTATAACTTGTCTACCCGGGGAACAGAGAATGAAAAAGGAACGGGGTTGGGATTGATCTTATGCAATGAATTTATTGAAAAGCATGGAGGTAGAATCTGGGTAGAAAGCAATGTTAATAAAGGAAGTGTATTCCATTTTACAGTGCCTGTCAGAAGATGATAAAGTTCAATATAATCATAAACAAAAACGAACTTTAGTTGCTGATAATCATGTAGGGAAAATACCTACATGATTATCAGTTATTAGCCTACATAGATTGACCGGGAAAATAAATAAATTGCATAGAGCGGAAGAATTGTTTTGCGTGTGGAGTTTACCTGATTTCAATATCCTTTCATTTAATATATGAGAAAGTTGTTATTGCTTTATTTTCATTCATGAAGGAATGTTGTAAACTGATATGAAATAGACGAGGATTCTGGTAAAAAAAATTATAGCAACCAAGGAGGCCTAAGGCATTAATTTAATATTTATTCTACAGATGGCTGAAATATTGAAAATATTATTTATAGAAGATGTCGCAACCGATGCGGAATTGATAATCCGTGAGCTTGAAAAAAGCAATATTCCATTTGAAAAAGTTCTTGTAGATAATGAGGATGGTTATTTGGTTTCATTAAGAGAATTCAGTCCTGACCTGATTATTTCTGATTTTTCCCTTCCTCAATTTGATGGTATGACAGCTCTTTCGATCAGAAATAAGTTATGCCCCCAGGTCCCCTTTATTCTTGTCACTGGTTCAATTAATGAAGAAGTAGCAGTCGATTGCATGAAATCCGGAGCAGATGACTATATTCTCAAAGAGAATCTTTCACGCCTCGGACCGGCTGTTCTGAATTCTATAAGGAAAAGAAATCTTGTTGCTGAGAAACAAGCTGCAGAATCTGAACTTCATTACAGTGAGATGAGATTGCAGAAAGCCCAGGCTATAGCTCATGTAGGTAACTGGGAACTGGATTTTTCATCCCATTCAATTTGGGGTTCAGATGAAGCCATCCTCATCTATGGATTAGAAACTGATACCCATAATATTCCATACGAGGTTGCAAAAAACATTCCTCTTGCTGAATATCGTGAAATGCTTGATGAGGCGTTGAATCGCTTATTGAAATACAATGAACCCTATGAAGTTGAATTCAAAATAAAAAGAGTAAAAGATGGTTCAGTACGATCAATCTACTCGTGGGCCGAACTGGTTCTTGAGCCTGATGGTGAACAGATAAAAATCATTGGGGTTATTCAGGATATTACAGAACTTAAAATCGCAGATGAGAATATTGAACAGGAGAGAAGGATGCTTCGTACTTTAATTGATAATCTTCCAGACCCCATTTATGTTCAGGATAAAGAGTGCAGGAAGGTTATTGCAAATATAGCTGATGTGAAGAATATCGGTTTGGAGACTGAAGCTGACGCTCTCGGAAAGACAGATATTGAGTTGTTCCCGGGAACGATAGGTCATCGACTTTATGAAGAGGATAGGAAGGTCATAATATCAGGTAATCCAATTGTTAACCTTGAAGAGGAATTTATTAATAGTAATGGGGTACACAGGTGGCTGCAAACGACAAAGATCCCCTTACGTGACAGGGAAGGAAATATAACGGGCCTTGTAGGTATTGGTCATGATATAACTTCAAGGAAGGAAAACGAGACGGAAATGATTAAGGCTAAAGAAAAAGCGGAAGAGAGTGATAAGCTTAAAACTGCTTTCTTACATAATATCTCGCATGAAATAAGAACCCCGATGAATGCAATAGTTGGATTCTCAGCTTTACTCGGTGAACCTGACATTGATGATTATTCTCGTAAATCTTACATTGATGTGATCATGCAGAGCAGTAATCACCTGCTTTCAATAATTACTGATATTGTTGATATTTCTAATATTGAAGCTGACCTTATTAAGACTGTTAAAAATGAAATAAATCTGAATTCCATCCTTAAATCATTATGTAACCAGTTTCTTCCAAAAGCTGAAGAGAAAAATGTTACTCTTGAGTGTGGATCTGAATTGAATGATTCAGATGCTATAATTTTCAGCGACAGGACGAAATTAACCCAGATATTGTCAAACCTGATTAGTAATTCATTGAAGTTCACTGACAATGGCCATATATTACTTTCCTGCAGGCTGAATGGAGCTTTTCTTGAATTCAGTATCAGCGATACAGGGATTGGTATAGCCCCGCAATATCAGGACAAGGTTTTTGACAGGTTCTACCAGGTAGAAAGCAGCGTTTCCAGATTATATGAAGGCACCGGACTTGGTCTTGCCATTTCAAAAGCTTATGTTGAACTGTTAGGCGGGAAAATATGGCTCAATTCAGAACCTGGAAAAGGGACAACATTCTATTTTACAATTCCATATGAAAAGCAGGTCAGGAAACAGGCTCCTGTTCTTGAAAGAAATGGTCCCGATACATTTATTTTCCCTTCCAAAAAGGTAATACTTGTTGCCGAAGATATTGAGAGTAATTTTAAATTAATAAGATACTTCCTGGCGGGATCAAATGCAGAAATCCTTCACGCTTTTAATGGTAAAGAGGCAGTCGAAAAGTTCTTTCGCCTTGATAATGTTGATCTTATACTGATGGATATCAAAATGCCCGTTATGGATGGATATGCTGCAGTTAAGCAGATCCGTGAAAAAAACACTAAAATCCCAATCATTGCTCAAACTGCCTATGATGATGACCGGGAGCGGGCAATAGAGTGCGGATGCTCAGGATTTATATCTAAACCTTTTGACAGAAAAGGTCTTTTTAAGGTTCTGAACGAGTTTATCGGGTAATAATTTTATTCAGAACATTAAGTACAACATCCTCATCATTTTCCGAAGACTTTTCTTCAAATGAATTGCTGATTAATTCCTTTTTCTCCGGGAAAATTTTTATAAGAGATTTCTTATTAAGCAGTATTTGGTGAAATGTACTGTCGGATCGCATTATATAATATTTATAATATGTCGTATATTCATCATAACGCCTGTCGGGGCTGTATACTGCCTTAAAATCAGCTTCAACAATTTTTTTAATTGGCAACTTGATAAATAAAATGTCACCGTCCATCAATACCTGATAAAATCTCCCGTCTTTTATCTCTCTCTCAAAATTCTTTTCTCTGGTGACCCTGAAGATCATTTCATTACCATTAGATTTAATTTTTACCTCCTTTACCATATCTGATGGAATTGAAAGTAATTTCCCGGTTCTGGGGTACTTAAAGATCAGTAAGTTCCTCGTGATATCAAGATTTGATTCGAGCTGAAGATAATATTCCTGGCCTTGAACTCTTAACAGGGATGGAAGAAGATTTTCAAATAATTGCGGACTTCCCTTGATCCCCTCATACCTGCTATCAAAACCGACACCGCCAGTTGAATATGGAGCAAGTTTCCCAATTGCTTCAAGATTCTGATCTGCTGTCAATCCGGTCTGGTAAAGAACATTTTCCTGAGAATAGAGCTGACATCGAATCAGCAGAAGGATTGTGAACACATATACGTTTTTCATTTTATTCAAAAACTTTGCGATCTTTGGACATCAATATTATTCGAAATATAATATTAATTCGGAGATAAATATGAAAAATATAATTCTAAGTATCATGGTACTCATGGGTTTAATGATTATTACCGGGAATAAGAGTGATTCAGATCCGGCTAAATGGAGTAATAAGAAAATAGAAAAATGGTTTGCCACGAAAGAGTGGTCATCGGGTTGGAAAATATCACCTGATGCCTCAGTAGATAAGAAAGAATTTGCGATATCATATTTCAAAAACAAGGAGAGATGGGAGAAAGCATTTAAATTCCTGGCAGGAAGTGATTTGTCAAAACTTGAAATCAGAAAATATGACATTGATGGAGATAACCTATTTGCAACGGTCAGTGAATATCCAACGAAAAATGAAGAGACAACAAATTTTGAAGCACATAGAAAATATATTGATATACAATATGTTATAAGTGGAAAAGAAATAATGAATAAAGCCCCAATATCCACAGTAAGCATGGTAGTGACGCCTTATGACAGTTCTAAGGATATTGAATTCATGAAAGTTGGTACGATAGTAAAATATGTTGCTACACAATCAAATTTCTTTATCTTTTTCCCTGGTGATGCCCACCGTCCGGGAATAAAAGACGGGGTTAGTTCCACTGTACGCAAAATTGTAGTTAAAGTGAAGGTAGACTGATAACTTGTTACTCTGTTCTGGTTCCCTGGTCCCTGCCTTTTGATCTTCTGTCAAGTCTTTGAATAATTTAAATACCGTATCAGGAATCCATGTCTAAGCATCGAGCACCAAGCATCTGAACAATCACTAAGTTTCACGGTTATTATTAAGTATTGAAAATATTCGATGGTGACATTATATGATCTCAATGAGGGAGAAGAGGGGATAATTTTAAAGATCAAGGGTAGAGGTCAATTCAGGCAACGGCTTTCGGAGATGGGGTTTGTTGTGGGCAAAAAGGTGGAGGTAATTAAAAAGGCCCCGCTGAGGGATCCTGTTGAATATAAGATTATGGGATATCACATATCCCTCAGAAACAGCGAGGCGCAATTAATTGAAGTTGACAAAGAAAACCTGATAAAGAAATCTCAGAAATCAAATGGTGTTCTTTTCAGTGAGGATGAGAATAGGTCGTGGCTTGATAAAACCCGACAAATCCAGGTAGCTCTCGTCGGAAACCCAAATTCCGGAAAGACCACTCTTTTTAATTTCGCTTCAGGTTCGAAAGAAAAGGTTGGAAATTATGCCGGAGTGACCGTTGATTCAAAAGAAGCGACATATAAACAATCTGATTATACCTTTTCTATCGTTGATCTGCCCGGAACCTATTCAATAAAAAGTTACTCACCTGAAGAAATATATCTTCGGAATTTTATATTTGACAACAAGCCGGATGTTGTTGTTAATATAGTTGATGCTTCAAATCTCGAAAGAAACTTATATCTGACAACACAGCTCATTGACATGGGTATTCAGGTCGTTATTGCTCTTAATATGTATGATGAGCTGGAGAAGAAGGGCGATGTCCTGGATCATATTTCACTTTCCAGATTAGTAGGCGTACCAGTGGTTCCGACAGTGAGTTCACGTGGGAAAGGAATTACGGAACTTTTTGATAAAATAATTGAGGTTTATGAAGTAACGGAGCCAATTGTCAGGCATATTCATATTAATTATGGAACAGAAATCGAGAATTCGATATGTGCTATTCAGTCGAGAATAAAAATCGAGGAAAACAGGTCGTTCACCAATATTATTTCTGCAAGATACCTTGCTATTGAGCTGCTCGAGAACGATAAGGAGTTCTCAAAGAGCATCACCAGGTGTTCTAACTCATCGGATATAATTGCTGTTGGAAAAAAGGAGTCCGGCAGACTTGAGAAGCTTTATTCTGAACCGATTGAAACAGTAATTACCGATCTTCGTTATGGATTCATCTCGGGAGCACTGAAAGAAACGCTCAGGATCAGTAAAAATGAGCGACAGAGAAAGACTAAGATCATAGATAATTATCTGACAAATAAATACCTGGGTATACCTATATTTGTTTTTTTCATGTGGCTTACATTTTTTACCACTTTCAAATTAGGTGGTTATCCTAAATCATGGATGGAAGCAGGTTTCAGTAATCTTTCTGCGATTATCTCAGGTCATCTGATGCCTGGAATACTCAGGGATTTCCTGGTAGAAGCAATAATAGGAGGAGTGGGCGGCGTAATTGTGTTCCTTCCGAATATCATTATTCTGTTCCTTTTCATATCTTTTATGGAAGATACAGGTTATATGGCACGAGCTGTATTCATAATGGATAAGCTCATGCATAAGATTGGCCTGCACGGCAAGTCTTTCATTCCACTGTTCATGGGATTCGGATGTAATGTCCCTGCCATAATGGCGACAAGAATCATTGAAAGTCGCAGGGACCGCCTTATAACAATGCTTATTACTCCATTCATGTCGTGCAGTGCACGTCTGCCGGTATATATACTTTTTATCAGTGCATTCTTCCCCAGAAATCAGGGAACTGTACTCTTTTTGCTGTATATGCTGGGGACATTGTTTGCAATTTTATCGGCATTGTTTCTAAAACGGGTTTTTTTTAAATCACCCGAAATACCGTTCGTCATGGAATTACCTCCTTACCGTGTTCCGACTGTAAGAAGTGTCTTTAAACATGTCTGGTTTCGTACCGGATTGTACCTGAGAAAGATTGCAGGAATTATTCTTCTGGCTTCGGTTATAGTATGGATACTTAGTAATTTTCCCCGATCCGTTACCTATTCGAGAAATTATCAGAATGAACTTTCATCAATAGAAAAATCAGATCTGACACCTGATAAGAGAACAGAGTCAATCAACCGGATTGTAACGGAACAAAAGGCCGAAAAGCACACCAAGTCATTTATGGGGATAATCGGACATTCATTAGAGCCTGTAATGAAGCCGCTTGGTTTTGACTGGCATCTGAGTGTCAGTATACTATCAGGACTAGCAGCCAAAGAAGTGGTGGTGAGCACGCTCGGTGTGATTTTCCAGGCTGATAGTGGTTCAGGCGATAAATCACTGGTTGAGAAGATCCAATCTCAGAAAGACACACAAGGGAAACCCGTATTTACTCCTCTTATTGCTTTTTCATTTATGCTGTTTATTCTCACATATTTCCCCTGTATCGGGGTAGTAGCAGCAATAAGAAAAGAATCAGGTAGCTGGAAGTGGGCGGTGTTTACAGTCGTCTATACAACCGGAATTGCATGGTTGCTATCATTTACTGTATACCAGATTGGCAGCCTACTAGTGATTTAAATGCAATTAACTGCAAAGCACAAAATAAAGAAAATACGCAAAGCACGCTAAGCTAAAACGATTATTCTAATGCTTTGCGAACTTTGCGTAAATCATATGCGATTTCTGCGATTAATGTATCTCTGTTAAAAAATTACCAGTTACCTGGAATTGAAGAAGATGTTCAACGCGATATAATCAACAACATTTTCAGCAAAATACATGTCGTGGAGTGACGTTACCAGTGACTTAAGCTGGGTTAATGCGGGTCCGATAAGTGTGCTCAGTTTGGTTGTTGTCCCATCGTCAAAGGTAAGAAGTATGTCCCTTTTATTACAGATAGTACCTGTTGAATCTGCACTGTCGGTGATCTTTACACCTGCCTTTTTCTGTAAGGTTCCATTCATGAAAACCTGAATCGAATCGATACCGAATCCTCTTTTTATTTCAATATTTCCTATCGTCAGATCGTACTGTTTTTCTCTTTTGTGAAAACCGGCGCCTGTAAACAGTGTTTTCTCCATAAGCAGAGGATTGTTATCTTTCAGAAGCGCAAATTGCAGTTTACTTGTGTCACCACTTTGCCACGTTGTTGATATACTGTAACCTCCTGTAAAAGTAAATGCCGAGGTATTTGTCAGGTTATTGCTGGAACTTGAGACTGCAGAGATATCAAAACTGCCTAAATTATCCGAATTGAGAGTTAACCCTGCGGTTAGTTTATAATCAAGATTGTTCCAGGAGTTATAGTAAAAATGATAATTTGAAGCGGATATTGTAAAATCATTTTTGAGGACAGAATCAGACTTTATAAAGCTGTGAAGATATTTCGGATGAAAGATCCTGCTGTGAGGAAGGTTGACCACCATCATAGTACTGGTTCCGGTTTTTTTGAATAACCTGAAGGGAAAGAAGTATTGATGATGCATGGGTATTGTGTCAACCTGATAATCATATATGCCTGAAACGAGTGCAAGTGTTATGCTGTCTTTAAATACTGGCATCACGTCAGTAGCCCTTGCTGAAGGATCGGCTCCGACAGAAAGAACCTGAAAACCTTTTGTTGCTGAAATGTTGTTAAGAGCCGTATTAATGTCAGCAACATTCTTTTCCACAGACTGCTTGAATCCCTTTGGCTGTGACTGGTTGTCTACCTTGGTACAACTCCATCCAATCAGCCCAAAGGCAACTGCTACAAATAAAATTTTCCTTTTCATAGTATTCAGTATTAATTTTACTTTCTATTGATTCCATGAATAAAAAAACTAATAAATGTTAAAGACACTTACTTAGAACGTTTTTTTATAAAACATGTTCACAAACACACTGATCAAATTGATCTTTTATTTAAACGGCTATCTTAATAAGATATTGTATAAATTATTTCGGACTAGGTGATCTCGTCCCGTTATGACATTGAGCCTTTATGCCTTTAGTTTATATACTTTATTTTCATATCGTAATCCCATTTGTCAAAATACAAATTTCCTCCTTCCCATTCGACTTCTCCCCTCTGAAAATCGTTTGGTTCGCTTCTTAGGAATAATTTTTCAGGGTGAAGAGGACCTGAGACTCCATCATTTACAATTAGTCTGTAGGAATCAATAGCTGAGATATAGAAATCCTTCAGCAGTATATTTTCTGAATTCTGAAGATTATATGAAACATCTACCGGTACCCAGCCTGTACCCTGGTAATAAACCTCGCTCCAATCATGAAGGTTCTCATTGTTGGGTGGCATCATCCAACCGCTCTGCCACTTTGCGGGAATCCCTTTATATCTGACCATGGAGAGGAACAAAAAGGTCTGCATACCACAATCCCCTCTGTGATTCTTAATAACATATTCAGGAATATTAGGAATAATAGAATATTCAAGCGCTCCGGTCCAGGTAATATTTTCCTTAAACCAGAGATATATCTTTTTTACTATTGTAGCAGGATCTTTTTCTCCTGCAGTTATACTGTCTGCAAGATGCTTAACCTCATCAGAAAAACATATATGGGGTAATTGCTCAGCAGTATATTTAATATAGTTTTTTGATGTAATATCATAAGGAGCTGATTTAATCCCTGTAATTTTAAAATGTTGTCCGCTTGAGGTATAATTATATGAAATCTGAAAAACCGCAGGCTTTCCTTTTTGTGCTATCTGTTCCATATATAGGGTACTATGGATTGAGGTGTCAGGTGAAATCAGATATTCTGGAATTGATGTACTTAACAGTTGAATGTCTTTTTGTCTGGGATGCCCGGCTTTTGGCCATGGCATCCAACAACGGATTTTCTCACCATCAGGAACCGCGTCGGGGTGAACCGTTACTGTATAAGTTATTTCCATTTTTACAGGAGCAACAGGATCGTTCTGGTTTTCGGATAATTTTAGTATCTCACCAGTATGAAACAACCTTAAGGACATCTCCGGGTCAATCGTTTTATCATTAAGATTCTGATTATTGTGTTCATTGAAATTCCTGATGAGAATGAGATTCGTGGCGGCCCTGTTAAAATATTTTTTTTCACCATCGATCATTCTCCATTCAAGCCATCCTTTATTTTCCCACTTCTTTATTTCTTCCGGGGTTACATTCCCGATAAGTTTCCTAACCTGTTGATTTACCTTTGTTTCAGATATTGAAAAGTCAAGATTAATCCGCTCAGCTATTTGTTCAAGGGAATCCGCAATATGAATGGTCTCTTTATTTATTCCATGGACTTTTTTTAACGAATCAGTGAGCTGGATTACAGTACTTATATTGCCGAAGTCAAGGTTTTCCTGTAAATCCTCAAGAACCTGATTAAAATCAGATGAAGTCCGGCAGCCAGATGCCAGAATAAGAAAACATAAGTAAAACAGTTTAATATATTTCATACCCTGAATTTTTCATATGATCAAAGTTAAACTAAACTTTCAATCATTGAAACATAGGTATTTTAATTAAGCTGACTAATTTATTATTTTATATTTCTTGAGTATTTGTGAGGTTGTCATCATAAAATCCATATACTGGGCACGATGATAGGGCAGTTTGTTTTCCGAATTTATTTTCGAAAGTTTACCCCTGAAGCTTTCAATATTTTCATAGTTTTTTGAATCCATCCATTTATTAAGTTCCCTGAGCATTGTGGCGATCACTTCAATCTGGTTAAGATATACGGTGCTGACAATCTGTACACAATCTGCCCCGGCTAGGATCATTTTTATGACATCGGAACCATTCATGATTCCGGTGTTGGCACAAACTGATGATTTGGTATTGCCATAAAGCAACCCTGCATAGCGTAAAGGCATCCTGTTATCCTCACTATTGCTCAGACTATATGGGAAATGATGCTCTTCGGAATGAATATCAATGTCAGGTTGAAACAGCCTGTTGAAAATCACAAATGCATCAGCACCTGCAGTTTCCAGGTCTGCCATATGCTTTATCGGATTTGTGTGATAAGGGCTAAGTTTTACTGATATTGGAATCTTTACTGCTGCTTTAATCTGACCGAGTATTTTTACCTGCTTATATTCAATATCTTCATAACCATCTTTAGTTTTTTGAGGAATAGAATAAAAGTTAAGCTCAAGTCCGTCTACGCCTGTCTCTTCAATTTTTTGCGCATATTCAATCCATGTTTCATCAAGTATGGCATTTATGCTTGCAAATACTGGTATGTCTACCGAATATTTAGCTTTTCGTAATGCTAACAAATGCTCCTCTATATCAGGAGTTCCGGAAATAGATACCGGGAAAAGGTTGACCATTTCAGCATTTCGTTCTGTATATTCTGTTTTACGCTCAAAAAGTTCCAGATTCTCAAGTTGTATCTGTTCCTCAAAAAGTGATTTATAAACGACAGCTGCAGCGCCTGCCCGCTCAATTCTTTTGAGATTTTCTAAATCAGTAACCAGATTACTTGCACCGATTATTATAGGATTTTTAAGCTCGTGTCCCATGTAATGGGTTTTCAAATCTGCCATAGTCTTAACATTAAGGATTATACAGTTAATCTAAAAAACTTTAAATCAGGAACGATTTTTAGCATCGTCTGATTTTTATACATCTAAACAATATCAAATGGAAAAGGTTCCCTGTTCAGGATAAGATGTTATTTAATATGTATTAATTGACGGGTATTTCATAAATTTGAGATTCGAAAAATAATCACTTAGTGAAAAAAATATGAAAAGACTTGGGTTATTATTATTGCTTCTGGCTTGCTTTATAAAAGTACAAAGTCAGGATGAAAAAATGAATTCTTTCATCAACGATCTGATGAATAAGATGACAGTTGAAGAAAAAATTGGGCAGCTCAATCTTACAACTGCAGGAGGATTTGTTACCGGTACCGCAGTAAATGAGCAAACTCAGAAGAAGATTAAACTGGGTCAGATTGGAGGTACTCTCAACAGTTTTTCGCTTGCATCGATGAGGGCGTTCCAGGATATAGCTGTAAAAGAATCTCCGAACCATATACCTATTCTGAACGGTATGGATGTTATTCACGGTTTCCGCACGATTTTCCCTATCCCTTTAGCCATGAGTTGTATGTGGGATCTTTCGCTGACTGAAAAAAGTGCAAGAATAGCTGCACAGGAAGCCACTTCAAATGGTATCTGTTGGACCTATTCTCCAATGGTTGATATTGCGCGTGATCCTCGTTGGGGCAGGATTGCTGAAGGTGCCGGTGAAGATCCATGGCTGGGATCACAGATTGCGGCTGCCCTGGTTAAAGGGTATCAGGGATCTGACCTGTCTTTAAACAATACGATGATGGCATGCATAAAACATTTTGCCCTGTATGGAGCTGCAGAAGCCGGACGTGATTACAACACGGTTGATATGAGCCGGTTAACAATGTATAATGACTACCTGCCTCCATATAAAGCCGCTGTTGATGCAGGTGCAGGAAGTGTAATGACATCGTTCAATGTGGTGGATGGTATTCCGGCAACAGGAAACCATTGGCTGCTTACCGAACTCCTCAGAAACCAATGGGGTTTCAAAGGTTTTGTCGTAACAGATTATACAGCAACAAACGAGATGATAAATCATGGCATGGGCGACCTTCAAACGGTCTCTGCACTGGCTCTGAAAGCCGGGACGGACATGGATATGGTGGGAGAGGGCTTTCTGACTACACTGAAAAAGTCGCTTGATGAGGGTAAAATTACAATGAAAGACATTGATCTGGCTTGCCGTAGAGTACTCGAGGCAAAATATAAGCTCGGCCTTTTCGATGATCCTTATCGTTATATGGACGAAAAAAGATCCAAAACAGAAGTCATGACAGCTGAAAATCTTAAGTCAGCCCGTGAAATAGCGGAACATTCGGTAGTTCTTCTCAAAAACGATAAACAACTGCTTCCTCTTAAAAAAGCAGGAACCATTGCTGTTATCGGGCCACTTGCAAATAGTAAAAGTGATATGCTTGGTACCTGGGCTATGGGTGGTGAGCCTGCAAAAATTTCAACGATTGTCGAAGGTTTAAAAAATATAGGAAACGGAGTTAATATTCTCTACTCTCAGGGCTCTGAACTAACTGATAATCCCCAGTTGATGAAAAGCTCGAATCCGCTGGGTATGCAGGGACAAAAAGCCTCTGCAAATCAGGCGATGACTCCTGATCAGTTGCTAAAGGAAGCAATTTCAACTGCAAATAAAGCAGATGTTGTTGTTGCTGTTCTGGGGGAACCTTCTTCATGGTCAGGTGAAGCATCAAGTCTTTCAAATATAGGACTTCAGAAAGTTCAGCAAGACCTTCTGAAGGCTCTTCTAAAAACAGGAAACCCAGTTGTACTTGTCCTGGTAAATGGCAGGCCCATGACCCTTGAATGGGAAAACGAAAATGTAAGCGCAATTGTTGAAGCATGGGCAGGCGGTACTGAAGCAGGAAATGCTGTTGCCGATGTACTGTTCGGCAATTACAATCCTTCAGGCAAACTTACTACAACATTTCCTCTCAGTGTCGGACAGATCCCGCTTTACTATAATCACAAAAATACCGGTCGTCCCTATGATCTGAAAAATAAATTTACTTCCAAGTACCTCGACACATCTAATGACCCGGTTTATCCATTTGGTTTTGGTTTGAGCTATACCAGCTTCTCATACGGTGATATTAAATTAAGCAAAACCCAGTTGCAGGGGAATGATAAACTTACAGCGACTGTCACATTAACCAACACAGGTAAACTTGCCGGAGAAGAGGTAGTACAATTATATATTCAGGATCCTGTTGCTTCAGTTTCACGTCCTGTAAAGGAGTTGAAAAATTTCAAAAAAGTAATGTTGCAGCCGGGTGAGAAAAAAGAAATAAGTATTGACATCACTACTAAAGACCTGATGTTCTATAATAGTGATCTGAAATATGATTGGGAGCCGGGTGATTTTATTATATATGTAGGAACAAACTCGAGAGATGTAAAATCCGCAAAAGTCAACTGGTCTAAGTAACACCATATTATTGCGATGAAGTTTAAAACCAGCCTGGTATTCCTGCCAGCGTTTTGTCTATTATTTTGTTCCTGTGGTGAGAATAAAATTAATCCGGTTGACCTGGTAAATCCAAACATAGGTGGTATCAGCCCTCTTCTGGAAACTACGGTTCCTCTTGTCAGTTTGCCTAATAGCATGATGCGGATTCACCGGATCCCAGGCGCTTACCAGGCTGAGAAGATCAGTGGATTTCCGTTTATCCTATGTGGTCACAGAAATGGTAGTGCAGGATTACTAATGCCTTCAAGCGGAGATAAACAGTCAGATCCTGAAATGTGGCAAAGTTATTATGATCATGATTTTGAGGTTTGTACACCATATTATTATTCGGTATGGCTTGAAGATCCAGATATAAATCTCGAATTCACCGTTTCTGAGAAATCCTCATATTACAGAATATCCTGGAATAAGAAGGAACAGAAGAACCTGATGATGGCGGTGAACACATACGGTTCATTCAAAGTTATTGATAACAACACCGTTGAAGGATATGAGGTTTACCAGAATAAAGTAAAAGTCTACTTCTATATTAAAACCGAACAAAGTTTTGTTTCCGATTCTGTATGGGATCACTCATCCCGTTCTGCAACAGGTATTTCAGGATTGGAAGGAACCAGACCGATATTATCCCTGACATTCCGTTTACCTGAAAAGGAAAAAACCGGAATTAAGATGGGCGTCTCTTTTATCGATGCCATTCAGGCAAGGAAAAATCTAGAAAAAGATATTCCTGACTGGAATTTCGATTCGCTAAAGAAAAAAGGCAGGGACAGATGGAATGAGGCACTTGATAAAATAGAGGTTAAGGGTGGCACACAGGATCAAAGGACTGTATTCTATACTGCCCTGTACCGTACCTATGAAAGGATGGTGAATATCTCTGAAGACGGACGATATTACAGTGGTTTTGATGATAAAATACATAACGATAATGATACCGCTTTTTATGTAGATGACTGGATGTGGGATACTTATCGTGCTTCCCATCCTTTGCAGGCTCTGATAAACCCTGAAACTGAAGGGCTTAAGATCGGATCATTTATAAGAATGTATCAGCAAAGCGGATGGATGCCTTCATTCCCTATTCTTTATGGGGATAACCCTTGTATGAACGGTCATCATTCAGCAGCAATAATTGCAGATGCATATTTCAAAGGCATCAGGAATTTCGATGTGCAAAAAGCTTATGAAGGGCTGAAGAAAAATGCAATGGAAGCTACGATGCTGCCATGGAGGAATGGTACAATGTGCTCTCTGGATAGTTTTTATCTGGCTAAGGGATACTATCCTGCGTTGAATCCTGGAGAAAAAGAGACAGTTAAAATGGTACATCCGTTCGAAAAAAGACAGGCTGTAGCAATAACTCTTGGACACAGTTATGATGACTGGTGTCTCGCCCAACTGGCTAAATCGCTCGATAAGAAAGATGATTATGAATATTTTATAAGGCGTTCCCATAACTATTCAAACCTGTTTAATCCGGAAACCGGTTTTTTTGCACCCAAAACTGCAGATGGTAATTGGGTTAAAGATTTCGATCCTAAATTTTCCGGAGGGTTAGGAACCCGCGATTATTTCGATGAGAATAACGGCTGGACTTACCTGTGGGATGTTCAGCATGACATTTCTGGCCTGATAAAACTGCTCGGAGGCAGAGACAGGTTCGTAAAAAGGCTTGATCAGTTATTCATTGAACCATTAGGCAAGTGGAAACCAGATTATCTTCAGCAAATGCCCGACGCTACTGGACAAGTTGGTCAGTTTGTAATGGGTAATGAACCAAGTTTGCATATTCCGTACCTTTATAACTACGCGGGTGCTCCATGGAAGACTCAGAAGCGTGTAAGGATGCTCCTTGACACATGGTTTACAAACTCTCCTTTTGGAATACCCGGCGATGAGGATGGAGGCGGCCTTTCTGCTTTTTTTGTCTTTTCATGTATGGGATTTTATCCCGTTACGCCGGGAACTCCAGCCTTCAACATATGCAGTCCGGTATTTACAGACATTACGGTTAAGCTTCAAAACAACAAAACATTCAGAATAATCGCTAATGGAAGTAACCGTAAGAACAAATATATTAAGAGTGCTAAATTAAACGGACATGTCTGGAGCAAACCATGGTTCAGTTGGGAGGATATCAAAGAAGGAGGTGAACTTGTACTCGAAATGCACTCAAAGCCAAATTATAAATGGGGATCAGAACCCATGGATGCACCGCCCTCAAAAATAGATGAATACAAATGAAAAAAATACAAATGAAGAAAGACCTCAGCAACGACTTCCTTAATACAATGAGCAGGGAAACGGGTAATTGGAAAGGCCTGTTCTATTTTAATAGTAAGGATCCCCGGCTTATGGTCCCCAAGTCGGTATCATCATTGGGGTGGACACTCAATTTCGCCAGTCCATATGCATGGTTGATTGTGGCGCTGATATGTATCATAATTGTCGGATCAGTGATTATTGCCTGAATGGCAGCATAAATATGTGGTCAGCATTATAAACAAAATTGGTTGAAACTGGTTAGTCTGTTATCAATTGAGTCGTATTTACTAACTGGTTAATATTTCTATAAATGCAGATTAAAGCTGATACTCCTGAAGAATATATTCAGCAGTTACCTGTTGAGAGGAAAGAGGCGCTCAGCCTTCTGAGAAAAACGATTCTTGAAAATCTTCCTGAAGGATTTACAGAAGTTATAGGGTACGGAATGATTGGATACGTTGTTCCTCATTCCATCTATCCAAAAGGCTATCACGCCACCCCCAAATTGCCACTTCCATTTATAAATATTGCTTCTCAAAAAAACCATATTGCTCTATATCATATGGGTATCTACGCCAATAAGGATTTGCTTAAATGGTTCACAGAGGAATATGCATTACAAACAAAATCCAAACCTGATACGGGGAAGGGTTGTATCAGATTTAAAAAGCCGGAGAATATACCCTACAAGCTGATTGGTTCCCTGGTTTCTAAGGTATCAGTCAGTGACTATATTAAATTTTACGAGAGCAATATAAAAAGGTAAACTATCTGAGATGAAAAGGTTAATTTTACTTTCTTTTTTGATGGCAATATGTGTAAGCCAATATGCCCAGCTTGCACAAAAGGAATATGATTCAACCCTGGCAAAGAGCTATGGTGCTGACGAATATGGGATGAAGCATTACGTGTTGGTTATGCTGATCCCAGGCACAAATAATCTGGAAAAAGGAGCGGAACGAGACTCTTTATTCAGGGGTCACATGAAAAATATTGGAAGATTGGCTGAATCGGGACAACTTGTACTCGCAGGTCCATTTGAGGATAATGTCAGGTCATACCGAGGTCTCTTTATTTTAAATGTTAAATCTATAGCAGATGCGAAAGACTTACTTCAAAGTGATCCGGTAATAAAATCGAAGGTTCTGGATGCGGAATTATATGAATGGTATGGCACGGCCGCTTTAGGCGAATACCTGAAATTGCAGAAGAGCATAACCAAAAAACCACATTGATCTGATTGGCTATCCTGTAAAATAATAAAGTGATTATAATGCGGAAATGGGTCTCCCTCCCTCCATTAAAACACTATAAAAGTATCCATAACCGAAATCCTTATCAAGAACAATTTCCCCTTCGAAAGTAATTGTTTCGCCAACGGTTACATGCTGATCTGATGTAATAGTAAGATCAAATCCCCCCTTATACTCGGAGCCATCCTGAATATGAATCCAGTTTTTGCCCATAATTTCTGGATTGTATTTGGTAACCTGTCCGGTGACCCTTATGGTTTTACCCGAATATTTACTTCTGTTTGAAAGGATTTCCGAAATCCTAATGCAGTCCTTGCAGGGTTCGACTTTAACAGCTATTTTCTCTACTGCAACCTTTGAACCGGCACTCTGACTATTCATATGTGGATTTTCCATTGCCTGGCTCTTTTCTGTTTTACCTGAAGAATCTTTTACCAAGGGACCTGATCCAGGTCCTTTGCATGAGGCTACAGCCAGTAAAACGGAAAGTGAAATGATAAGTTTATTCATCTGGAAAATATAAAATTAACTGGTTTATAATTTATTTTTAACAGAGCATTTCCAACGATTACACGTATGAATGACCTGAGTATTTAATAAATGCAAATTTAGCAAAATAGATTTGTAAGAATCGTTTTATCATAAATAGCATGCAAATAAACAAAAATTGGTCACTGTATTATGCGTATTATTAAAGTTATCTTTTTTAATCGCTATTGCACTTCATTCTTCAAATAGCCATTTTTTACTACTTTTGTGCCATCAAGTGAAAAACCCCGGATCATTACGAATAATAAATTCAGGCACTGATATTTTTTCAACATCTTATTTATGGATATAAAAAGTGAAATCAGGAAGAGAAGAACTTTT
>Ga0302296_1001226_pt1 | contig 18932 bp, 12 predicted proteins | sample III_Fen_N3_1_FD_194546 | JGI IMG/M metagenome (GOLD analysis project Ga0302296, IMG submission 194546) | Peat permafrost microbial communities from Stordalen Mire near Abisko, Sweden - III_Fen_N3_1 | ecosystem: Environmental > Terrestrial > Soil > Wetlands > Permafrost | place: Sweden: Abisko...
TACTATTGATTTGAAATATCAATTCTTTGTTTGTTCCATTTATTCAAATAATTAAGTTTAACCGATAAAATGGCAGCTTGAATAGCATCAAGTCGGGAGTTTAGTCCAATGGTTTCGTGGATAAATTTACGTTTAGCACCATGATTGCAGATGAGCTTCATCTTATGTGCAAGTGCATCGTTATTGGTAAAAATGGCACCGCCATCTCCAAAGCAAGCAAGGTTTTTCGATGGAAAGAACGATGTACATCCAATATCACCAATAGTGCCCAGTTTTTTATTTTCATTGTCAATAAAACATTCGCCACTAAACGATTGTGCAACATCTTCAATTATTATTAGATTATATTTTGTGGCAATGTCTTTTATAGCTTGCATGTTGCAAGCTTGACCAAATAAATGAACTGGAATAATTGCTTTTGTCTTTGGAGTAATTACCTGTTCTATTGCTTTGGTTTCAATAGTAAATGTCTGTGGATGAATATCAACAAAAATAGGTTTAAGACCTAATAAAGCAATTGCTTCGGCTGCTGCTATAAAACTAAAATTGCTGGTAATAATTTCATCGCCTGGCTGTAAGTCTAATGCCATTAATGAAATTAGCAAAGCATCGGTACCGTTAGCACAAGGAATAACATGTTTTACAGAAAGATATTCAGCCAACTGCGATGCAAAAAGATCGACAAAGCTACCATTTATATACGAGCCCGATTGAACGACTTTATGAATCGAACTATCAATTTCATCTTTTATCCGCAGGTATTGACTTGCGAGGTCAATCATTTGGATTGGCTTCATTGTACAGAAAATATTCTTTTAAAATGTACTTGCTATCTCATAATTAGCTCACAAGCACATTCCCTAATTAGCACATTATAATAATCCCAACTTCAACTGTCCTTCTTCCGAAATCATTTCTTTATCCCAAGGTGGATCGAACGTTAGATTAACCGTAACTTCTTCGATACCATCAACCAATTTTAAGCGACTATCTATTTGATACATTAACACATCAGTCATTGGGCAATTTGGTGATGTAAGAGTCATGTCAATGAATACTGTTGTTCCAATGGTACTTATTTTATAAATTAGGCCTAATTCATAAATACTTACTGGAATTTCAGGATCGTATATCGTTTTTAGAACTTCAATTATCTCAAGTTCTAATTCTTCTTTTGTTTTTCCCATTGTTTTAATTATTGACTTTGTTTGTATTGGAAAGCCGTTGCATATGCTTTCATTTGTTTAATCATTGATACCAAACCGTTTGAGCGAGTTGGCGATAAATTTTCTTTTAATCCGATAGCATCAATAAAATAAAGATCTGATTCGAGAATTTCTGTTGGTGTATGTCCCGAAAGAACGGTGATTAACATCGTTACTATTCCTTTTGTTATTAAGGCATCGCTATCGGCAGTGAAAATGACTTTACCATCTTGCATTTCAGCATTCAACCACACATTGCTTTGGCATCCCTTTATTGTATTTTGCGATACTTTATATTTTTCTTCAATCGTAGGAAGTCCTTTGCTTAAGTCAATTAGATATTGGTATTTATCCATCCAATCGTCGTAAAGAGAGAACTCTTCAATTATTTCGTTTTGTAATTCGTCTATTGTCATTATACTGCACTTTCAAATTAGACGTAAAAGTACGAAAACCTTTAAAAATATTTGTGAGAAAAATACGGATAAACAAAAAAGGCATATCTAAATTAGATATGCCCTTTTCAAAGTATAATAATAGCTTAGATTAAGCTAAGATCCAACGTAATAAAAGGAATAATGAACCAGAAAGTAAAATTGTAACAGGAAGAGTTACGACCCAAGCTATTGCAATATTTCTAACGGTTTTCATTTTAAGGTTTTTCTTCTTTTTAGCAACCATGGTTCCAGCAATACCTGATGATAATACATGAGTTGTACTTACAGGCAAACCAAATATCGAAGAAAGACCAATTGTTAAAGTAGCTGTAACTTGAGCAACGGCACCTTGAGCATACGAAAGTGGTGTTTTTCCAATTTTTTCGCCAATTGTAACAACTATTTTTTTCCAACCTACCATTGTACCAACACCTAACGATAACGAAATCATTAAGATAACCCACCAAGGTGAATATTCAGTATATTTTTTAATTCCTTTAATTTCCGATTTTATAACATCTTTGTCCTTATCTTTTATAACCACCGATGTTTCAATTAATGCATCATATTTTTTTGATGTTGTAAGAATGTTCTTTCTAATTTTAATCAATTGTTTGCTGTTCAATTTATCGAAATTTGGAGCATTTCCAACAATTGATTGAATAGTATCAATGTTTTTACGAACTTGAGTATAATTGAACATTTCTTCTTCAGTTAACTTTGTTGAGTCAACATGCGATAAAGCTAGTTCAATTTTTTTTGTATGGTCAATCAGCTTAATTGTACTTTCACCTTTGTTAATTGCAAATTGTAAAGGAATAATTCCGATTAGAATGATCATAACAAGTCCAATACCTTTTTGTCCATCGTTCGATCCATGAGAGAAACTAACGGTTGTGCTTGTTAATATTAAAAGTGATCTGATTAACATTGGAGGAGGATTGTTTGGATCTGGTTCTTTGAATATGCTTTTATTTTTAACAATTCTTTTTAATAAAAACATACTTGCAAGTGCAAAACCAAAACCTACAAGTGGAGAAATTAATAGCGAAAGAGCAACGTCTTTAACTTTTGCCCAGTTTAATGCTATTGCATGTGCCTCTGGAAGAAATGAATACGCAATTCCGACTCCAAAAATAGAACCAATTAATGTATGCGAGCTTGAACAAGGTATTCCTAACCACCATGTGCCAAGATTCCAAATAATTGCAGTTACTATTAATGCTAATATCATTGCGATACTATGATAAACATTTTGATCAATCAACATATCTAGAGGTAAAAGGTTTACAATACCCATAGCTACTGCTATACCTCCAACATATACTCCAATAAAGTTCCATAATCCAGACCAAACTACAGCAACACTTGGTTTTAATGAACGAGTGTAAATTACCGTAGCAACTGCATTTGCAGTATCATGAAAACCATTGATAAATTCAAAGGCCATTGCTGCCACAAGGCAGATAATCAAGAACATTGTAAGTGTTGTGTCTAATCCAAACATACGTTTATATAGTTTAATTAATAATTGACGCAAAAGTAATTATTAATATTCTAGCCAATGTTAATTTAATGTTAAGTTTGTTAAGTTGTCGTAAATAGCTGACTAAAGTATAAATTAACTGATTTGTAGAAAATAAAAAAGCCAAGATATTTAATCTTGGCTTAGTGAAATTTCTTATTTTATAATCATCGCTTTCGATGTATCTTGACTATCTTGATTTAGGTAGCTGTCAAGTTTTAAATAATCATCGGGATCTTCTTTTTTCTCCGCTTGTTTCTTTTCTTCTTTTTCAACTTTGAAGACTTTACCTTTTTTGCGAACAAATTCATCGGGTACAAGTCGTAATGAATGATCTTTAACATCAGCCGTCGAACGAGTTTTCATTTCTTTCCAAACGGCATTACACCATAACTTATTTTCAGCACAACGTCCTGGAGGAACATTGTCGTAGCTAAAAAGTGTGCCTAATGAAATTTTCCCAAATTCACTAAAATATGCATCGTGCATAAAAGATGAATATTCAGCAATTACTATTGAATCGAGAATTTGAATTTTAACTGCATATACTATAGTTCCATTTGTTCTTTCACCAGCTCGTGGACTTAAGAACACATCATCCATATTAATATGATTATAATAGAGCAGGAAACCTTTACCTTCAACAACGAATTCATTAGGATTTGAGCGAATAAGCTTCATGTTTTTTTCCTTTTGAATCCAATCAACGGCTGCTTTATACAGCTTGTTTTTATTGCTGTTTTTTATTGGAATTGTATCTACAACTTTAAAAACATCAAGATTACCGGCAAAAGTTTGTACACTAAAAAACCCGATTACTATCGAAGTGAGTACAAATATCTTTAACGCGTTTTTCATGAAAAGGCTCGAATTTGCTATTTATTCAATTTCATAACGTAAGCATCTTGATTGAAAACAACAATTTCGCGTTGTTTTGCTCTTGCTTCTGCTTCGCTAGTATAAGGACCTGAATAAACTTTAAATAATTGTTTAGCATTTGGATCAACTTCAGGCATCCAATAATATCCACCAATAAATCCTTTATCAAGTAATGTTTTTACATCTTTCGAAGCAACATTTTCGTTTTTAATTGATGAATAGCTAACGATCCAACATGGTCCATTAATTGTTATGCCCTTACTTACACCTGCAATAGGTTGATTGTTCGAACTTTCACTCTTATGTTTTGCTTTTGGAGCTGGTTTTTCTTTTACTTCAGCTACTGGTTCAGGTACTGGAGTCGGCTCAGGAGCAGGCGTTGGTTCCGGTGCTTTTACTTCAGCTGGTTTTGCTTCAGTACTTTCACCTTTATTTTCTTCTGCTGCCAAGGTCATATTATCAGTTTTAGCTGATGAATTCTCTGGTGCAACTGTTGAATCAGAATTTACCAACGTAACGTTTTCTTTATGTTTACCAGGCATTAATTTCTTTAAAACATCTGGTTTTACAAAATATAAAAATGCAAATCCACCTCCAAGTAAAACAAATACAGAAACAATGATGATAAGTTTCATATTTACTTTTGAACCACCACCACTCGTACCTTGTTCTTGTTTCTTAAGTTCCTTAAGTCTTTGTTTTTCTTCTTTTTGCTTTGCTTTATATTCAGCCTCTTTCTTGGCTTTCATTTCTTTAAGCCTATTCTTTTTCTCTTGAGGAGTCATTGGCTTTTGCTTTTCTTCAACAGGCTCAGGTTTGGGAGCTGGTGTAGGTGCAGAAGCCGATTCTACCGAACCGTCAATTTCAATTAATGATTGTTCAACTTTTGGTTTATTCTCCTCGTTTCCTAGAGGTTGATTTTCTATCTTTTCTTCGATCACGGAGTTTAGGTTTTTAAAGGTTTCTTATTTGCCTATTAAACAAACCAAATATATAAAATTATTTGGTTTGTTCTATCAATGAAGTATTTTCTTTCTTTAGAATATTAAAATTCGACTACATTCTTTCGGGAACTGTTATTCCTAATAACGACATGCCTAAACGAATTACTTTTCCAACTTGGAATGAAAGTGCAATTCGTAATGCTCGTATTTCCTCGTTTTCTTCTTTTAAAACAGGGAATTCGTGGTAAAACTGATTATATTCTTTCACCAACTCATATACATAATTTGCTATTAAAGCTGGACTGTGCGTTTTACCAGCATCGAGTATTACCGATGGGAATAAACAAATTTGTTTTATAACAGCCTTTTCATTTTCATTTAGTTGAACTGTCGCTCCAATTGTTTTTCCAACAGCTAATCCTTGTGCTTCTGCCTTGCGACAAAGGGATGATATTCGGGCGTGTGTATATTGAATAAATGGCCCAGTATTCCCATTAAAATCAATTGATTCTTTTGGATTGAAAGTCATTGTTTTTTTAGGTTCAACCTTCAAAATAAAATATTTCAATGCACCTAAAGCTAAAGTCTCGAATAAATTACGAGCGTCATCATCAGTCATTCCATCGAGTTTCCCTAATTCTCGCGAAATTGCTTCCGACGATTTTATCATTTCATCAACTAAATCGTCAGCATCAACAACTGTTCCTTCGCGCGATTTCATACGACCTTCGGGCAATTCAACCATTCCATATGACATGTGATATATTTTATCGCTCCAATTGAATCCTAGTTTTGAGAGAATAAGTTTTAGAACCTGAAAATGATAGTTTTGCTCATTTCCAACAACATAAATCAATTCTTCGAGCGAAGAAAATTCTTCGAAGCGATTCATTGCTGTTCCTAAGTCTTGCGTCATATACACCGACGTTCCATCGGGACGAAGCAATAATTTTTCGTCTAAACCATCGCCAGTTAAATCGCACCAAACCGATTTGTCAGGTTTTTGATAAAGTACTTTTTTCTCTAAACCAATCTCAACTGTTTTTTTCCCAAGTAAATAGGTTTGCGATTCGTAGTACATTTTGTCGAACGAAACACCTAGTTTTTTGTATGTAACATCAAAGCCTTCGTAAACCCAGCCATTCATCGTTTTCCATAAATCGATGGTTGCTTTGTCGCCAGCTTCCCATTGACGAAGCATTTCGCGAGCTTGTTGAATTATTGGGGCTTTATCTTTTGCCTCGTCTTCAGTTGCTCCAGCTAGTTTTAGTTTTTCTATTTGTTTTTTATATTCTTTGTCGAAACACACATAGTATTTTCCAACTAAATGATCGCCTTTTAGTCCCGAACTTTGAGGTGTTTCGCCATTTCCAAACAATTGCCACGCAATCATCGATTTGCAAATGTGAATACCACGGTCGTTAACTAAATTTGCCTTAATAACATTGTATCCATTTGCTTCAAGAATTTTAGCAATTGAAAAACCCAAAAGGTTATTGCGGATATGTCCAAGATGTAATGGTTTATTCGTGTTTGGAGAAGAATATTCAACCATTATCGATTTTGAAGAATCGGTAACAGGTACAAATCCAAATGTTGGATTCTCGATTGCTGCATTAAGCGATGAAAACCAATATGATGGACTGATTACAATATTTAAAAATCCTTTGATTACGTTGTATGACGAAACTTCTACAACTTGTTCAAGTAAATATTTTCCAATTTCTTCGGCAGTTTGTTCTGGTCCTTTTTTCGATGCTCTTAAAAGAGGAAAAATGACAATTGTAAGGTCACCATCAAATTCTTTTTTTGTTTGTTGAACTTGAATTGTTTGTAATTCAACTGCAGAACCATAAAGATTTTGAATGGCTTCGCATGTTTTATTTTGCAAAATAGATTCTATCATAATCGAGTACATATATTTTTACAAAAATAGAGGTTTTTGGGCATAAAAAAACTATTCGGTACTCGATTTGTTGTTTCTGTTTGCTAAAAAACAAAAAAGCCAAGTAAAATGTACTTGGCTTTTTTGTTTTTTCAGTTGACCCGCAAGGACTCGAACCTTGAAAGGCAGAATCAAAATCTGCAGTGTTACCATTACACCACGGGTCAATGTGGCTTAAATTGCGGTTGCAAATATACTATAATTTTTTATTTCAAACAATGCAAGACTAAAATATTGATAAAAATTAACTATTGCACTGATATTCAATTGAAATAATTCTTTAAAAAGCTTTTTCGATACATTTCCAAAGTTTCTGTGCCGATGCGTCCCAAGAGAAATCGTTGCGACGAATTTTCCCATTTTCAATAAGTTGCATGCGTATTTCGGGATTCGAGGCTATTTTTTGCATTCCGTCGGCTATTGATTGTGGATTTGTAGGTTCAACATAAATAGCAGCATTTTGTGCAACTTCAGGCATCGATGTGCATTGTGAAGTGATAATTGCCGTTTCGCAATACATGGCTTCTAACAATGGAATTCCAAATCCTTCGAATAACGAAACGTAGGTCATTGCTTCCGATGCAGCAACTAAATCATTCAATGTTTCAGTAGTTACCCTACCTGTAAAAACAACATCTTGGCTAAATTGCATTTGTTCATAAGCCTGTTTTATTGATTCACTCCACCATTTTTTTGCTCCAACTAAAACTAATTTGTAATTGTTGGGATTTTGCGTTTTAAAAAGATCGAATGCTTTAAATAGATTTATCAAATTTTTGCGAGGAGGCGTTGCTCCAACAAACACGAAATATGGATTTCCTTGTGTAAATTCAGCTCTTACCTTTTGTTTCTTTTCGTCGTTTATTGGAGAAAGTTTTTCATTTGCACCATTATATACAACGTCAATTTTTGTTTCGGGAATACCGTAGCTAGCAGTTATATCTTGTTTTGAGAATTCCGAAACCGTAGCTAAGCGTGTTGCCTTTTTAGCCCATCTTGGAAAAAATATATTATAATACGTACGGAATGAAAATGGTAGCCATTGTGGGAAATGACGGAAATTAAGGTCATGAATTACTGCTACTGTTTTAATATTTGTACGAGTACTACACCATCCATCGAGCGAAAGATATACATCGGGTTTTAGTTTTTTTAAAATTCGGGGTAATAAAATTTCGAATTTAATGAACCACGTTAATGGATGATTGTATTTGGGGCCAACAATAATTGCTGAAACATTTTTCTCGAAAATAAAATCTTGGCTATAAGCTTGATTGAAAATAAAGGTAAACTGATGTTCGGGATGATTCTTTGTTATGCGTCGCAGTGTTTCGTAGCCAAACCAACCCAATCCTTCGAGTTTGTTCTCAATAAGTAACTGTGTATTTACTGCAATGTGCATGTTTTATTGTTTCTGTACAATGAAGTTTAAACCAAAAAAGAAATATGTTTTCAAAAAACGATTAGTCTTCCAAATGCTCTGTTCTTTTGCAATAATGTCTGCAGTATTATTTTCTTTGAACGAAGATGGCATATAAAATCGAATATATTGCGTTTTTTCGGGTATTAGTTCAAAGTTATTTTTCGTAAAAGCAGCATTCCATGTTTTTAAGTTACGAATATTTTCATCGCCCAGAAGGATTGTCTTTCCGAGCTTTTCGTCATAAATCTCTTTCACTTTTCTAAAACCTCGTTGTTTTATTAGTTTTAGATTTTGAATGATGTTTGAACCATTTTCTTCGATCAAAATAATTTTCCCTTTTGGAAGCAAAGCTTTCTCAAAAATTTTAATTGATGTGTTGAGTGGCTCTAAATGATGAAGCGTATCTTGTAGAATAATTGTGTTGTATTTATTCGTTTCAGATTCATCAAAAACATTTTTATAGCTATACGTGAATTTCGATACATCGCCATATTTGCTCCAAAAAGACAAACGAGTTGGGATTTCGTTGTAATAAAATTCGAGTGTTGTACCTTCCGATTTTATGCCGTTAAGCGACAAGAAAATGCCTGAAGTTCCATATCCACAACCACAATCCCAAATTTCAGAATCAGTTTTTTCAATATTGTCGATAATATATTGTAAGCGTTGACAAAAATAAGCTTTGCGAAATTCGAAGCGTGAAGGGTCATTTAAAAACTTGTAGTACTTCTGTAAATTCTTGTTTTGGCTAATTTCTAATTGAAATAGCGAGAAAAACTCTTCAACACTCATCATCAAAATTGGGCTTATTCTATAGCGTGTTCGTTCATTGCCTTTTGGAATTTTCGGGCATTCGCCAAATGTTCATCAAAAGTAATTGCAAAATTGTGACTACCTGAAAAATCTTCTTTTGCACAGAAAAACATATACTTATGATGTTGTGCATTTAAAACTGCATCGATAGACGAAACTGCAGGCGTACAAATAGGACCTGGAGGCAAACCAATATTCATGTAGGTATTGTAAGGCGAATTTACTAAAAGATGTCCTTTTCGAACTCGTTTTATGGTAAAGTCGTTTACTGCATAAACAATTGTAGGATCGGCTTGTAAAGGCATGCTATCGCGCAATCGGTTAAGGTACACTCCAGCAATTGTTGGCTTTTCGGGATTGTAATTTGTTTCACGGTCAACAATCGAAGCCATTGTTATTGCTTGAATTGGAGTTAATCCTTGATCTTTTGCTTTAGCAATTCGACTTTCATTCCAAAATTTCAAATATTCTTTATACATCCTGTCGATAAACTGCTCTGTCGATGTATTCCAATTAAAGAAATACGTATTGGGTGTAAATAATGAAATAACATCGAAAGTATTAAAACCATATTGACGTAACGAATCGGTATTATTAAAGAATGCTAACAGTTCGTCGTTTTTAACTTCCAGATTTTCGGAAACATATTTTGCTAATTCTTCTTTTTTGCGGAAGAATTTTAATGTTAATTTTACTTGTAAACGATTTCCTGGACGAAGTAATTTAACGATATCTTTATTCGACATTCCATTTTTAACTTGGTATTTACCGGGGAGGATGCGACTAATTTTAGTTTTCGCTTTAAAAATGATTTTAAAAAATGTTGGGTCGTTAATGGTAAATTGTTGTAAAAGTAAAGACTCTATTTTATCGGCATTGGCACCTGTTGGTACATAGAAAAATGCAGTTTGTTCGTTGTTTTTTGTAAAAACGTTCGATTTAAAAACCATTCTCCACGAGAAATAACCAAAGATTAAAACAAGTATTCCAGCAATAATAAAGATATTTTTTAATCCTTTTTTGGTATTGCCCGATTCAGCTTTTTTGCCCATAAACGTTTACAATTTGCTTGTACAAAGCTACGTGCATTTTTTTGAAAAAAGAAATTTTGTTTCAATGTTGCTGTGGTAATTTTTTGTGTAAGTTTGGAACGAATTTTGAAATTTTGAAATCGCACATTTATGAAGAAAGTTATTTGTTATCTGATTTTGTTTGTATCGCCCATTTTACTTAATGCTCAAGAGGTTTCTAAATCGTTTTTATTGGTGCCATTCTATCAAAGAATGTACAATAATCAAGAAAGCACCGACATGGTTAAACGCTCGAATTTATCGTACGACGACGTGTTGCGTTATTTTCAACGAGGATTAGATTCGGCAATTGTGAGTACCCTTCGCGATTCGATGAAGGTTGTTGACATGTTAAATGGTTTCACGCAAAGCATTTCGAGCGATTTGGAATTGATTCATGGTGCTTCTATATATTATATGACCGATCGTCCAACTTTGGTAGCGAAAAACAAGAAGAAAAATGGACTTTTTAAAGAGTCGAATACTCCTGCGCCGACAAAGAAAGAAGAAAATAAAAACGTGCGTAATGGCGAAATTACCACAACTCGCGAGGATCTTTCGGGTAAATTTATGAATGTAAAATTCGAAGATATTGCTTTAATTAATAAGATGACCGTAAAATATGGTGTTTCTTATATCGTTTTTTTAACTGAATTTGATATTGCTGGCGATTTTTCTAACCAATATAAAGTAGCCGATAAAAGTTATTTACGAACTGCAACCGTTCATTTCTCAATATTCCGAAGCGATGGCGTTTTTATAAATGGCGATTACGTAAAAGTCGACTTCCCTGCAATGCAAAGCATTCCTGCTAAAATTTGCAAAATGTATATGCCCGAAATTGCGAAGCAAATTGGACGAAGGATTCCATAGTTGTAGAATTTTATTTGTAATTCCAATCGTCTTTTTCTCTATCTCATCATAAGTATGAAATAATGCATGGATTGTATTGAACTATGTATTTTTATCTGTCGTGTCGTGTATCGCGTGAGTCGTAAAGTATATTTTATCTTAGGGGTTATCTCATTTATCTAAAGCAATCAAACTTTATACTTCGACATTGAAACATGTTCTTGTAATGTTATATACCTTATCTGTCGAGTTGTGTAATCCGTTCGTCGTTGAGCATATTTCACTCTCCAGTTCATATCGTCTATTTACTTTATACAACACTAAACAAAAGTTAGACATGTACGACTTTATAAAGTCATACGCATTTCCGTGAATAATATTGACTATAATTCATTATTATCAATACATTTGCTCTTCTTTACTTATTAACCGCCAAATAAAAAAACAAATTATTATATATAAAACTTAAACCTAAATTAAATCAAATATGAAACGTTTATTACTCATCATCGTTGCTTCAGTAGCAATTGCATTTAGTTCATTGGCACAAACAGCTGCCGACACCAAAGGAATCAGTTTTCAAGGAATAGCTCGTGATAACACAGGCAATGTGTATGCCTCAAAAACGATTTCTGTTGTCTTTACAATTCAAAATGGAACAACCACCGTTTATCAAGAAACACAAACAGGTCTAACAACCGATGTTGCAGGAGTATTCAGTACTTATATTGGATCGAGTTCAGCAACGGTAAATACTACTGCTACTGCAACAACTTATGGCAGTTTTGATAAAGTTGACTTTTCAAAACAATATAATATTCAAGTTTCTGTAGCAATAAATGGAGGTTCATCTGTAATTATTGGATCATATTCATTGCAGGCAGTTCCGTATGCTAAGTTTGCTACTTTAGCTCAAACAGCAACTAACGCATTAAATGGAGTACCACCAGGATGCATGATGGCATACGCTGGACCAATAGCTAATATCCCTACAGGATGGTTATATTGTAATGGAACAGCAGTAAGCAGAACAACATATGCGGCTCTTTTTGCAGCCATAGGAACATCATGGGGTTCAGGAGATAATGCTACAACATTTAATTTACCTTATACACTAGGCGAATTTTTACGCGGAGTAAATGATGGAAGCAATAATGATCCTGATGCAGCAACTAGGACTGCCACAAAAACTGGTGGTAATGTCGGTGATAAAGTTGGTAGTTCTGAGGCAGATGAGAACAAATCACACAATCATACAGGAACAACTAATACAACTGGAGCTCATACACATAATTTTACTCATGGTGTTGAAGGTGATGATAGTGGTAGTGGGAATAGCTATAATGAATTTACAATGGTAGGTGGGAGCGTAGGCAATGTAATGACTACTAACGGTGACCACAATCATACTTTAAATATAAATAACACTGATGGTAAAGAATCTCGCCCCAAAAACGTATCAGTTTATTATATAATAAAATATTAAAAACATGAAATATATATATATCAGCCTATGGCTTATGCTTGCATTAGTACAGCAAAGCTTGGCTCAGAATAATAATTCAGCACCAGCTGCCTTTGGTTGTGCAAGCAGCAACGGTGCTACAAATACCTACAATGTACCATTTATAATTGGGCAAGCTATTTATTCAAATTATGTAGCAACTGCCCAATGTCATAATGGTTTTCCATATGATGCTCAATATTTGCAAAACACGTTTGTTGGTGGTTTGTGGAGTTCAAAAGGATATTATTCAGATTACGTATTACTTAAATGGAGCATAGGCAACAATGCAAACAGTATAACTAGTTTCGTTATATCAAGACGATTACTATCTGACACTACGGCAAACTTTCAAATAGTAGCAACACTGGATCCTTCGGCAATGACTTGGCAAGATCCATACTGTGAAACAGGGGTATTATATCAGTATAAGGTATATGCTACAGGTATAACTAATGTTTTGACCTTAAATTTAAATTATGTAACAGCAATAGGTTTCCGACAACCAGTAGGTACTGCAACCGGACGCATAACCTACGCTGGGGGTACTGCAGTCCCCAATGTTTCGGTTTTAGCACAAACAAATCCAACAATTCCAACTTCAGCTCTTGTTTTTAATGGTGTAACGAGCAGACTTATCAATGATGAAACGAAAAATGGTTCACTAACATCCGGGTCAGCTTTTACGTTTCAAGCATGGATAAATGATGCAACGACGTCGACAACAGGAATGCGAACTATTTTTAATAAAACGTCAACAACATTATTACAATTAGATGAATCTTCAAAAATTATATCTTTCACTTATTCTGGTTTAGGAACAGTTTCCCTTTCATATGAATCAATGTTTGGTAATTACTTCCATATTACAGCAATGAGAGAAGGAAAAACATTAATGCTCCAATTAAATAATGGCACAGAAATACTTAAGGTAAAGCAACTATTTACGGGAACAACACCAAACGATATTGCTACTATTTTTCATATTGGAGAACAAGATAACGGTACTAATCGTTTTGCTGGTTTAATGGATGAAATTCGTATTTGGAGTACAGCACTTGATAGTGCTACAATTCAACGCGATTATGATAGAGTTTTAACAGGAACAGAACCTGGTTTAGGAGCATATTATCAATGTAACGAAGCAGTAGGAAATGATGTGTATGATGAAACTCATACAGGAAATACTTACAATGGAAACAATGCTTCACTGTTAAATGTTGGATGGACCAATCAAACACCTTTAAATTTAAATATTAAAGGTGTAACAGACGCTAACGGGAATTATCAAATTTCAGGAATTCCTTTTATAGCTGGTGGTTCAACGTATACATTTACTCCAATGATGGGTGTACATTCCTTTAATCCATCACAAGCGTTACGATATTTTGCAGCGGGTAGTAATGTTAGTAATAATGTGGATTTTACGGATAAATCGTCATTTAAAGTGTCAGGTATCGTTTATTACAAAAATACAAGCATCCCTGTAAAAGGTGTTTCGGTATTAATTGACGGTTCAATAGCAATTAAAAATATAAAACAGGTTGTAACAGACGAAAATGGTTCTTTTAATATAGATGTTCCAATAGGTTTGCACAGAATTACACTAGCAAAACAAGGACATGTGTTTGTTGATGGTTATCCAACGAAAGGATATAAAAATGCAAATGGTGACTTAGATTCATTAATTGATTTTCAAAAAGATATAGTTTCGCCAATTTCATTTTATGATGCAACACTTTCAACCTTAACAGGTCGTGTGACTGGTGGCGTTGTTGAACAAGCAAAACCGCTTGGATTTGGATTGTCTAAAAATAATTTAGGATATGGAAAGCTGTCACTTACACTTCAAACATCTGTAGCAGGGTTATTGCGTGATACTAAAGATTCAATTGCAACATCGGGTAATGCAAAAATAAATTCAAGCTATACCATATATAAAAACAACATTACTATTTACCCTGATACAGCAACAGGCGAATACGCAGTACAATTACCTCCTGAAAGTTATTTATTTACGAATGCAGTGGTTGGTAAACTCGATAATGTCGACGATTATACATTCGACAAGCAAGATTTAGGAAGTCCTTTTTCTATTGATATTAACATTAAAGATAGTTCAACTTATCGTTATCTTGATACAATAAAAATAGGGAATAAAAATACATATAAGAAAGACTCTGTACTTTATCGATTCAATAAACGTTTCGATTTTACATGGCGAAATATCCCAACAATTCAGGTTTTGCAGAAAAATCAAGCCTTATATGGCGATTCAATAATTGTTTTTAGCAATGATAATGGAAATCCTCTTGATACTTTACAATTGCACAATAATAAGGATAAGTCCTACACTTTGTCTTATCCAATTTTTCATCAATCAGCACCATATTCATTTATAATAAAAGTATTTGAAACATACACAAATAAAGTTACTCTTCACACGGATACAATTCCTCAATCGAACAGCGACTCTATTTATATTGCCAATAATTTATCGAAGATTAAAGCAATTGAAGGTGATACTCTAAATAATCTAGGAACAATGTCGTATACCTTTGTAGGTGGCGACCCCAATTTAACATCACCATATACATCTTCTTTTTCTGTTTTATGTAAGTACAAATTAGGTACCAGTTATAAAACAGTAAAAAATACTGATATCGTTGGTATAATTTTAGGTGGAGCAAGTAGTGGCGGTTCAAACTTTATTACTGCAGGTCCTACAAAATTGGATATGATTTTACGTGATCCTCCTGGAACAAATAGTAGTGTTTCGTTAGAAAAAGGTTCGACCATAACTTCTACCGAATCTGTTGCTGGTGCAATTATTCGAAATGCAGAAGTTACGGCTACAGCTCACATGGGAGTCGATCAGAAGATTGGAGTTGGTTTAGGTGTTATGACAATAACTGATGCTAGCTCAACCTTTGATGCTTCAGTTGGACTGAAGTCGAGTATATCGAATACCATTGAAGGAGTAACAAGTAATGTAACAACAAACACAGAACTTTGGTCAACAAGTTCAAACCCAACGTATGTTGGTAGTATGGGTGATATATTTATTGGTCATTCAACAAATATAGTGTTTGGAAAAACCAACAATGTGTATATTAAAAAAGATACAATAAATGGTAAAGACACTTCATATATAGCTACTGCAACAAGTTTCAGTAAATCACCTCAATTTGGAACGGCATTTATATACTCACAAAATCACATAAAAAATTATTTGATTCCAAACTTGATTTCTATTCGAAATAGTTTCTTTGCACAAGAACCACTTGTTTATATTCCAAAGGATAAAAGTAATCCAATGTATGTCAATAGCGTTGTGAAGAATGATACTGTAGGTGATGCATATACTTTTTGTCCGAAAATTCAGATGAAAAAATACAATGCTCTTCAAGCATCTGATTCAATTTTGGTTTATAATTCGTGGATCAATGAATGGAAACAAACTCTAGCCAACAATGAAGAAGTAAAGGTTAAATCAATCGAACAAGCAAGTGGATCGAATTATAATCATTCATTTGATGCTGGAGCGAGTTACCAAAGTACTGTAACGAACAATACATCGCATAGTATTACTGATAAATTTCATGCTGAGGTATTTATTACCGGAGGAATAAAAACAGGATTTGAAATTTCGGGAGTGGGTATTGATTTAGATTTAAAATCGGAATTGGGTCTTTCTATTGATGCTTCAACAGGAATTGAAAAACAAAATAGTATAACCTACAATTACACTTTAGCCGACGAAAATCAAGGTAATTATTTAAGTGTAGATGTAATTCCTGCAATCGATCATTTTGGCCCTGTATTCCGTACTCGCGGTGGTCAAACCATGTGTCCATATGAAGGTGAAGAAAAAACAAAGTATTTTGAACCCAATTTGCATGTATTAAACGTTGCTACCGAACCTCTCGAGAAACCACATATTTTGGTTAATGGAAATAAATCGGCTACACAAATAAATGTTCCCGCCAACTCACAAGCATACTTTACCCTAAATTTGCAAAATCTTTCGCAAGCCGGAAATACCGTATTATATGATATTGCAATTGTGGGTGCTAGTAATCCAAATGGAGCAGTCATTAAAATTGACGGACAAACTTTAGGAAATGGGTTAAGCTATACTATTCCTTCACTCAATGCAATTAATAAAACGCTATCGGTTGCAATGGGATTACCTAATATTTTCAAATACGAGAAAATAGGTGTTGTTATGCGTTCAAATTGTCAAGGCGATCCAACAAGCGACTTAGCTGTTATTGCTGACACAGTATTTATTGATGTTGAATTCACACCTGCTTGTACACCTATTACATTAATCGAACCTCTCGATAAATGGACAATGAATGTTGAAAATGCAACGGTATTGGCAAAAGCAAGTAACTTTAATAAAAACGAGCTCAATTTTGAGTCAATTACGCTTGAATGGAAACCGGCATCAAGTTCATCGTGGGCAATTCTAAAAACCTACTACAAAGACTCCATATTGTATAAAGCAGATACTAAAAACGATAAAGACAAAAAAGCTTTAATTGAAGACGGATCTGTTCTCTATACGATGGACGGAAAAATTGGCGTAGATCAAAACTACGATGTTCGTGCCGTAACCCATTGTATCGATAAAGTTCAATCTTTATCAAACATTGCTTCGGGATTAAAAGATATGAAACCACCGCATGTTTTTGGAACACCTCAACCATCAACGGGTATTTTAAATCTAGGACAAGATATTTCGCTTCAATTTGACGAAGCTGTTGAAGCTGGATTGATCTCAAAATCGTACGTTCAAGTCAGTGGAACATTAAATGGATCATCTATTGCTCATGATGCTAGCTTAAATTTTGATGGAGCATCAGGATACGCTAAAGCCGATGGTTTCTGTTTTACCGAACAACCATTTACCGTTGAATTTTGGATGAAACGTACCGATAATAATGCAGTTGGAACAATTTTCTCAAGAGGAATAACCGAAAATGAAAAGTTGGAAATTGGAACAATTGCAAATGGGAAAATGCAAGTAACAATTGGTAAAACTATTTTCACCATCGACACTTTCCCTTGTTTCACAACAAAATGTCCAGCAGATGCATGGCACCATTATGCCCTAACTTACGACACCAATGGAACATCAATATTTTATGGTGACGATAAAATTTTATCAAGCAAGTATTTTGTAAAATATTCTCCTCGCGAAAGAAGTTCTATTTATTTAGGCCGTTCAGCAAATGGCAATAGTTTTGGTAAAGCTAATGTTGGGGAAGTTCGAATTTGGAATACAGCTCGAACCTTAAGTGATATTTATGGAAACATGAGTACTTATTTATCGGGTAGTCAACAAGGCTTAGTGGCATATTGGCCATTGAATGAAGGAACCGGATCGTTAGCTACAGATAGAGCTGCTTCGCATTCATTATCTATTAACACATCTTGGGAAATTGCTCTCGAAAATAAAGCTATGAACTTTGATGCAAGTAAACAACAAGCCTTATTACTTAATACTCGACAATTAACATTAAGTAATGAACATGATGCAACAATTGAGTTCTGGTTTAAAGCAGGAATCCAATCAAGTCGAGCTTGCTTACTTTACAATGGGGTAATCGATTCAACTGCTACTGGATACAATCCAAAAGCTTTTGGTTTATTCTTAGAACCTACAGGTGTTTTAACAGTAACATCGGGCGGAATTACAAATGTTGCTACGTTAACAAATGTAAGCGATAATGAGTGGCACCATTTTGCACTTGTAATCGATCGTTTAAGCAATGTTCGTACATATCTTGATGGAGCTATTCAAAGTCAATTACCTACAACACTCTTTACTAGCATTGTAGGTTTGGATATGAGTATTGGTGCACGAAGAGCTCAAATTACAACTGACTCTGTTTCGACAATTCAATATTTTACAGGATTGATTGATGAAGTTCGAATTTGGGAAACAGCTCGAAAAGAAAGTCTTATTAATAGATACAAAAACACTAAGCTTCAAGGAAACGAAATTGGTTTGAGATATTATTTACCATTCGAAGCATATTGGAACATGTCGGGAACACAAGTAATTCAAGAAAGCTTAAAGAATAATGTTGACTCAACGTTACAAATTGCTGAAAAAGCAGCTCGAACTGATACAGTTATTGTAAAATTGGTAAATGGCACTTCATATTCACTTCAAGCACCTGCTGTAAAAGATGCACAACCATGCTCGGTTGTACCAGTTACGTTTGATGTAAACAACGATAAGATGATTATCAATTTACCTAAACAGTATGCTTCACAATATGAGCATTGTATCTTAGACATGAGTGTAAAAAATGTATCGG
>Ga0302296_1001227_pt1 | contig 18922 bp, 15 predicted proteins | sample III_Fen_N3_1_FD_194546 | JGI IMG/M metagenome (GOLD analysis project Ga0302296, IMG submission 194546) | Peat permafrost microbial communities from Stordalen Mire near Abisko, Sweden - III_Fen_N3_1 | ecosystem: Environmental > Terrestrial > Soil > Wetlands > Permafrost | place: Sweden: Abisko...
CGTGTTTTTAGGATGAACCTTTCTTAGTGTCAATGTGTCTTTTGGCACGTCAAAAAAGGATTCAAAGCGTTTTTTTGTTTTACCTAATGGTGCTAGTTTCATCCAATCTTTGCCAATATGAATGATTTTGTATTTTTCAATAGTCAAATTATAACGCTGTCTAAACTCCTTATGATCAATGATAAGTGTATCTGCATGAATGCGGTATTGGCTATAGTGATTATCGTAAATGTCGATAAAAATTGAATCTTCAAACGATAAATTGATAAAGCTTGAGTTTTCAAATGCAACATACCAATCGCCCTGAATTTTAGCATGTAACTCATCACTGATTTCCTGATCCGATTTTCCGCAACCGAAAAGGAACAGTACTAAAACAGCATGAAGCAATACGGTTTTCATTGAGAGGATTTTTCATGAAAGTAAAGATAACCCGGCGAACCGTAGCTGAAAAAACACGAAAGGTATCAGTTGCATTCTGAACACATCATTTAGGTGATTCTAAGAACTCAATTACGTGTAAAGACAGCAATTATTCATTCCTGAATTCATCATTTTTCAATTCCTTCTCCCTTGAAATCACTACATTTGTGGCTTAATTAATATAAAAACAAGCATTAACAACATGGAAATTCCAAAAACGTATGATCCCCGTTCAGCAGAAGAACGTTGGTACAGTCACTGGATGACTAAGGGTTACTTTCATTCCGAACCAGATGATCGTGAGCCGTTTACCGTCGTCATTCCGCCGCCAAACGTCACGGGAGTCTTACACATGGGACACATGTTGAACAATACCATTCAGGATGTATTGGTACGTAAAGCCCGCATGGAAGGCAAAAATGCCTGCTGGGTTCCGGGTACCGATCACGCATCCATTGCTACGGAAGCCAAAGTGGTTCAGAAATTGCGTCAGGAAGGCATTAAAAAGTCTGATCTTTCGCGCGATGAGTTCCTGAAACACGCTTTCGACTGGAAAGAAAAGTATGGTGGCGTTATTTTACAACAATTGAAAAAACTCGGTGCTTCTTGCGATTGGGAGCGCACGGCGTTTACCATGGATCCGGATTATTCCGATTCGGTAATCAACGTGTTCATCGATTTGTACAATAAAGGAAAAATTTACCGCGGTGTGCGCATGATCAACTGGGATCCTGAAGCACGTACTGCTCTTTCCGATGAAGAAGTTATTTACAAGGAAGTGAATTCAAAACTCTTCCACGTACGCTATAAAATTGCCGGTTCGGATGACCAATGGTTGACCATTGCAACTACGCGACCGGAAACCATTTTGGGCGATTCCGCTATTTGTGTACATCCCGACGATCCGCGCTACAAGCACTTGCACGGAAAGTTTGCCATTGTACCTATTGCCAACCGCACCGTTCCGATCATTGCCGACGAATACGTTGAAATGGAATTTGGAACCGGTTGTTTGAAGGTAACGCCTGCACACGATGTGAATGACTACGAATTGGGCAAAAAGCACGATTTGGAAACCATTGACATTTTCCACGATAACGGAATTGTGAACGAAAACGGGTTGCATTACGCTGGTAAAGATCGTTTTGATGTGCGGAAAGAAATTGCCAAAGAACTCGATGATAAAGGCTATTTGGTGAAAGTAGAAGACCACATCAATAAGGTGGGTTTTTCTGAGCGAACCGATTCGGTAATCGAACCGCGATTGTCGTTGCAATGGTTTGTTTCCATGAAAGAATTGGCTGCTCCGGCGTTGGAAAACGTAATGAACGGAAACATCAAGTTTCACCCGGATAAGTACAAAAACACGTACCGCCACTGGATGGAAAATGTAAAGGATTGGTGCGTTTCGCGTCAGTTGTGGTGGGGACATCGCATTCCAGCATTTTTCTATGGAAGCGGATCTGACGAATTTGTAGTAGCCAGAACCGCCGATGAAGCATTGATAGCTGCGAAAACAAAATCAGGAAATGATGCGTTGACGGCTGCCGATTTGAAACAAGACGAAGATGTTTTGGATACTTGGTTCTCATCGTGGTTGTGGCCGATTTCGGTTTTCAAAGGATTGACAGAACCCGGAAATGCCGAGATCAAGTATTATTATCCGACCAATGATTTGGTAACGGCTCCCGAGATCATGTTCTTCTGGGTAGCACGTATGATCATTGCGGGTTACGAGTACATGGGCGAATTGCCGTTTAAAAATGTATACTACACCGGAATCGTTCGCGATAAACTCGGTCGTAAGATGTCGAAACAACTTGGGAATTCTCCTGATCCTGTTGATTTGATTGAAAAATTCGGTGCCGATGGCGTGCGTATGGGAATTTTGATTTCTTCACCGGCCGGAAACGATTTACCGTTCGATAGCAGTCAGTGTGAACAAGGACGTAATTTCACCAATAAAGTGTGGAACGCGTTCCGTTTGGTTACAGGCTGGGAAGTTCGACCGATCGAGCAACCGAAATCGTCGCAAAAAGCCATCGAATGGTTTGAAGCACGTTTCAATCACGAATTGGCCAATATCAACGAACTGATGGATAAATTCAAAATCAGTGAAGCGTTGATGGCGATTTACAAATTGGTGTGGGATGATTTCTGCGCGTGGTATTTGGAGATGATCAAACCGGGCTACGAACAACCGATTGATCAGGCAACGTTGGATCAAACGATAGTGTTCTTCGAACAATTATTGTCGTTGATGCAACCGTTTACGCCGTTTGTAGCCGAAGAAATCTGGCACTTGTTGCGCGAACGCAAAGACGGAGAAGATATCATTATTGCTCCTTGGCCGAAAGTGAAAACCGTTGACCAAGCCGTATTGAAACAATTTACGGTTGCCGAAGAAGTGATCATCAATATTCGCAACGTTCGTAAGAAAAACAACATTGCCAATAAAGTACGCATTGACTTGTTTGTGAAGAAAAATGCGGAGTTGGACACGGCTTTTGATTCGGTGATTGTGAAAATGGGGAACCTTTCTCAGTTGGAATACACCACCGAAAAAATCGGTAATGCCAATTCGTTCCTGGTAAACTCCAACGAGTTCTTTGTACCGTTTGGCGAATTGGTAGACGTGGAAGCTGAAAAAAGCAAAGCGGAAGAAGAATTGACTTACGTAAAAGGCTTTTTGATAAGTGTTCAGAAGAAACTGCAAAACGAGAAATTCGTGGCAGGTGCTCCTGAGCAGGTGTTGGCCAGCGAACGCAAAAAAGAGGCCGATGCTTTGCAAAAAATTGCAGTGTTGGAAGAAAAACTAGCAGGTCTTAACTAATCCCGCAGTTCGCCGTAGTTGCGCGATTCATCGCGCAACTGGAATGGTTTATAATTGTAAATAACATAGGCACGAAACGCGTTTCGTGCCTTTTTTTACCACAGATGCACAGATTTTTTGCGCTCCTAACGGCAGCGCATAATGCATTTGAGGCGAGTGCGTTAGCCGAGCTAAAATTCGTGAATTCGTGGGAAGCAATTTATTCATGTAATCAATCTACAACTTTATCAGCCTCAGACTGACGTTCCTAACGACAGCGTATAATACATTTGAGGCGAGTGCGTTAGCCGAGCTAAAATCTGTGTCAGCCTGAGGCTGATGGGAAAGCAATGCACCCGCGTAATTGGCTGTAGTCTGCAAACGAAAAAAGCCGTAGGCTCGGAAATATCCTGACTACGGCTTTTTTTACGGATCAATTTATGATTTAGAAGAGACTAACAACTTGTTCGTGCGGAAACATACATCGAATAAAAATCGCGGTGTTCCTCACGGAGGTATTTCACAAAGCTATCGATGCTGGTGCGCAGTAAGGCGTCGATCTCAAACAAGAGTTTACGAATGTGCTCACCAACGAGTGCTTTGTTTTGGCGTTTCCCGACCTCGCGTGCCAACGGATCGGCAGCGGTTTCGTCGGTCAACAAATCCAATTGCGCCACTTTTACAGCAAAGCGCGAAAAGGCACTTCCAAACTCAGGCAATGCGTTCCATTCCCCGTGATGCTGTATGCAAACGGTCTCAACCGCTTTGTACATGTCTAGTTTTGTTGCTGCTTGCGTATCCATGGTGTTGTGTATTTAGTAGAAGACAACTTCGACTTCCTATTGACAATAACGCCATTAATTGCCGAAAGTTGTAAGGGAAAACCCCACAAAAACCCGAAGTGTCGGAATCATAAATTAAACGGTAGGAAACGGGGTGTAAAGTGGAAACTTTAACGTTTGGGGCTCTAGAAACAAGAATAACGCTGCTTTTTACGGTAAACCGCAGTGAAAATACCGTATTTATACGGTTGTGGGGGTGGGGTGGAAAGGGTAGGTTTAATGTGGTAAAACGAACGAGGCAGTTACAACTTGGAATGAAGTTAGATTTTTGATTATTAGAGTCTAACGCGATTTTAATTGGTTGTGAGTAATTGTTAGTTTCGTAAGTTATATCCAATTTTAATGAACCATGATATGTTTGAATCACATTCAACTTTTATACAACCCGAAGATGAGAATATAAAAATCTGGAGATATTTAGATTTTACCAAACTGATTGCACTTATCGACAGTAGACGACTATATTTTACACGATGCGACAAGTTTGAAGATCCTTTCGAAGGCTCATGGCCTAAACCAAATGTAGAAGCACGAAAATATGTTCCTGAAGATCTACCTGAAGAGAAACAGATGAAATATTTGGAATATATGAATAGAATGGGAGATATTAATAAAAATTGGCCTAGGTATATAGCTATAAATTGTTGGCATGCCAATGAACATGAATCAGCCGCGATGTGGAAACTATATCTAAAAAGTGATGAAGGAATTGCTATTCAATCAACATATGGTCGTTATAAGAAAAGTATAATTGATGACGAGAAAGTGTTTATCGGAAAAGTAACATATATTGATTATGACAAAGATGGAATTGACGGCAGTAACATTTTGGGCCCATTTGTACATAAAAGAAAAAGTTTCGAGCATGAAAAAGAAATAAGAGGGTTAGTTTCAAAGTGGCCAACTGTTGGCAAAACACTTGATTTTGAGAAGGAAATAATAGAACATGGGTTACAAATAAAAGTAGATATTGAAACTTTGATTGAAAGAATTCATGTAGCCCCAAATGCACCGCAATGGTTTGCATCTCTGGTTGAAAGTGCAATGAAAAATTATGGCTATAATTTTGAAATATTACAATCTCAATTAAATAATAGAGCATTGTTTTGAAAACAAGCATTAACAACCCCTGCATAAAAGTGGCATTTCAGTGTGTAAATCAGGCTTTGCACTTCTGTCAAAGTTTGTGCATGATTGACAATAAAGTGCTTCGAAGCCACCTTTTTTTAATGATAATTATTAGCAACAATCTTTGATACCTCAAATTTTATACAAATATCTTCCATCAACAAGAATGACCTTTTTTGAGGACGGACTTTTAAGAATCTCACCAAGATGTTCTTTAAATGATCCTTTCGAATTGTTGCCTGCGAAGCCGAATTTTCAAGAGTGGATGATTTTCATGAATCAATGTAAAGATTTTCATTTGAGTAAACTTGTATCAAGTCAAGCGGATCTAAAAACGTTGAAAAAAGAAGAACTTTATTGGGAAAAGTATATAAAAGCTGAACTAGACTATTTTGGAGACAAAAAGGCAAAAACATTTTACAATCATAGTTGGACCGAAAGTATGAGGAAAATAGATGAAATTGGAGGTGTTATTTCTTTATCTTCTAGATGGGATAGCTCATTAATGTGGGCGCATTATTCCAATTCCCATAATGGATTTTGTATCGGTTTTAATATTGACAAAATTCGAGAAAATATTGGTGGCATTTTCGAAGTACTTTATTCCGACTCACGCTACAAAATACGTCTTGGAGAAACTTCGGAAGTTAATTTCAATGTTTTTTACACTAAATCAAAAGACTGGAGTTATGAACAAGAATATAGAGTTATTAAATTGTTTTCAGAGGCGGATCAAGTTTTGAAATTTGATTCTGATACTATTTACCTGACAGTATTTGTGCCTGATCTTATTTCTGAAATAATTATTGGATCAAGAGCTAGCTTGGATATAATAAACACAATACAACAATTCTGTGACAAACATTCTATTCAACTATTTAGAGCTATTGAAGCTGACTACACTTTTAATATGGATAGATTGAAAGTTTAATATACGAATGCTAACTTTGATTTGGTAAATGCTCACCTAGCCCTTTCCCCAATCCAACCATTTCTCTTATCTTTGATACTATCAAATGATACTATCATGAAGCCTCCGTACGACATTACCCCGCAAATTCTCCAGCGAATCAGCTCCATTTCTATGAAGTTGGGTGAGGTCAATGCCAATTATTTGAATAAACAATCGCCTCAACTGCGGAAGCAAAACAAAATCAAGACCATTCATTCCTCGTTGAGCATAGAGGGAAACACACTTACCGAAGAACAAGTTTCGGCGGTCATTGATAATAAACGGGTTATTGGTCCGCAGAAAGATGTGCTGGAAGTAATGAACGCGTTGAAAGTCTATGACTCGATAGCGAAACTAAACCCTAATTCCGGCAAATCATTTCTTAGCGCGCATCAACTGTTGATGGAAGGTCTGGTGGCGGATGCGGGTAACTACAGAAAACAGGGAGTAGGTATTGTGCAAGGCTCGCAAGTGGCCCACGTGGCTCCGCCGTTTGAGAATGTTCCGTTTTTGATGGAAGATTTGTTCGACTATTTAAAGAACGAAGATGAACTCACGCTGATTAAAAGTTGTGTGTTTCATTACGAAATGGAATTTATTCATCCGTTTATCGATGGAAACGGCAGAATGGGGAGGTTGTGGCAAACTGTTATTCTGATGAGAGAGTTTCCCGTTTTTGAATTTCTGCCTTTTGAAACTTTGATTCACAAAACACAAGATGCATATTATGAAGCACTTGCAATGAGTGATAAGGCTGGTAAATCAACGGTATTTATAGAATACATGTTGGGTGTTATCGATCAATCGCTCGGTGAATTATTAGATTACAACAATCGCGTCATGACCGATGTGGAACGTCTGGCATATTTCCTACAATTCAATACGGCTGAGTTCACCAGAAAAGACTACATGAATGTCTTTAAAGAACTTTCCACGTCAACTGCCAGCAGAGACCTATTGAAAGGAACGGAGTTGAAACTCATCGAGCGCATTGGAGATAAAAACACCTCTAGGTACCGATTGCTTTGACTTTCACTAATTGATTTTCTCCTACACCATCTCCGCCCACATCCTGATCAGGTTACTCCACGTTTGCAACACCAATTGCGTTTGTTCGCCAATAGGATCGCTGGCAGCCAGCGTTTCGTGAAGGTGTTTTAAGTCACCTAGAATTTTGCGGTGTTCGGCCGAGCGTACCGAGCATTGAATCCAGGTTACGGCAACAGAACGCACACCCGAAGTCACTTCATTGACGCAATGCACGTATTGACACGGATAAATCACGGCTGTTCCGGCAGCGGGTTTGTAGGAAACTTCGCCGCCATCTGTGCGAATCACCAATTCTCCGCCTTCGTAGGTTGACGGATCGCTCAAAAAGATGGTCATTGCCAAATCGGTACGAATGGTTGGGTTTCCGCCCATCAACGGACTGTCGACGTGCCAGCCATAGCCCATTCCTTCCAAACATTTACTGAAGAGGAACGGATACACGCGCGCGGCGTAAAACAATGTATTGAATTTGGGTTCTGTGCTGAGCGCGTTTCCAATCAATTGATACAATTGGGGTAAAACGGTTCTGTCGTTCAGATCGATCTGCAGGTTGTTTTTAACCAATTTCGCGGCGTCGGTGGCGGTAGTTTTGCCATCAATGTAAGGCGCATTGGTTAAGATCTGATTAACAGCAGTGAGTTGCGATTCGTTTAAAAGCTGAATCTGATGAACGTATTGTGGTTGTTGCATGTTTTTAAAATAGGATGGTGCAAGCTAGTTAAAAAAATAATGTGGAGGTGAATTTGGAGTTGAAGATACGACTGTTGTTAAAACTGGTTTTGATTAATGTTTTGAAAATCAAAGCAATGGATGTTCTGGTGTTCGGGATATCCCGAACACCCGAACATCCAAATTCCCAAATTCTGGAATTCTCAAATTTCGTTTCGGATTTCCGCTGAAAAGGCCGTGAACTCACGAACTCACTTCTCCAAAATCTCAATTTCCACTCTTCGGTGCCGTGGATCAAACAAATCTTTGCTGTATTTCGGGTGCGGACTTTTGTTGCTATAACCTTTAAATGTCAATCGGGTATCAGAAATGCCGTTGCGCACCAAGTAACTGTAGATTTTCTGCGCTCGTTTAACCGATAAATCCATTGCCGGAGCGCAGCATACATGGCCTTTGATATGAATCTTCATCTCCGGATTTTTCTTCATCACCGCCAACAATTGTTCCAGTTCGGGGTACGATTCGGGCATGAGGATGGTTTCGTTGATCTCGAATAGAATGTTATTCAATACGAATACATCTCCTTTGGCCATTGCGCTATCCGGACTAAAATTGCGGGGCATGACAACGACCACAGCTTTGGCAGGTTCATCCGCATTAACCGTTCCCGAGATTGTTGCTGTAGGAATGGTTTTTCCGGTTCCTCGTTTAGCCGTGAGTTTCACTTCCACACAACGTTCTTTCTCTGATTGGTAATTGGCAAGATCGGCTTTTGTTTCGCCTAGAATAGATGTTTTTACCGGTTTGAAATAATGTTGTTTCCCGATGAGTTCTTTCACCGCTTTGAGTCGAAAATCGGCCAGATCGTGGTTGTAAGAAGCATCTCCTGTAGTATCGGTTTTAGCCGTGAGCATCACCACTGGGTTCCAGCGAGTAGTATCAATTTTCAAAAACGGATTGACTTTCGATTTCGGGACATACGATCCGTGGTTGAAGTAGATTTTCAAAGTTGTGTCTCGCTGAGAAAAAGCAGTGAAACACCAAAACAGCAGGAAAAAGGAGAGACGCATGTTGTAAAGGTTTACTTCAAATATACTGGAATGAAAGAATTATAGCTGCATAACTGAAAAAAGACGGTCGGTTACGGATGATGAGCAGTCAATTGTTCAACACAAAGGCACAAAGTTTTTTCTGAAGGATAGACGTGTTAAGTTCACAAAGGGATTCTCCTGTAAATCACCTATGTGATCTTAACAAGTATGGCTCATTTTTTTTGTAAAGGTGGCTCTCAACTTTTCTAGAGATGTCTTTTCTTTGCCCTGAAATCCCTTTGTGAACTTAACAAATCAAACTCATCCGTTTTCTTTGTGTCTTTGTGTTGAAAACCGTTGTTATGACACCCGACTCTTTTTGCGCGCAGCAACGATGGTTTGTTCATTGGTAGAAGCCCATTCTGCAAAAACGGAGTATTGTTGCATGAGTTCATGACCAAGTGGCGTTAAGTTATATTCTACCCTCGGCGGAACTTGTGGATATACTTTGCGGGTAATTAATCCGTCGGCTTCCAGATTTTTGAGTGTTACGGTAAGCATGCGCTGCGAAACATCACCGATTACGTTCTTGAGTTCGTTGAAACGCAAGGTTCCATGTCCGCCCAATGCCAAAATGGCCAAAATGCTCCATTTATCGCTGATCCGCGCAATGATGTCTCTCACCGGACAAAAAGCGCCGGCCTTCACATTGGCTTTCTCGAAAATTTCTTTAAATTTTTTTTCGCCTTGGTTTCCGCTAAGAACGCCATTGGTTACTTCCGTGTTACTCTGTAACACTGCTGTGCCTTCTTGTATAGCCATTAGTTACTATTTACATTTGAGTTCTTAAAAGTAACTATTGTAACATTTAAAACAAACAAGATGACACACAAAATTTTAGTAACAGGTGCTACAGGAACCATCGGTCAAGCACTAATCAACCAATTACAAACAAAAAATGCAGACTTTGTTGCAGGAGTAAGAAACATTGATGAAGCCAAGAAAAAGCTTCCTTCAGTAAACAACTTTGTGGAATTTGATTTCTCGAACAGTGCTACCTACGAAGGTGCAGTTGAAAACGTGGATCGTGTATTCGTTCTCGGTCCGCCGATGGAAATGCACTTGGATGAATTGGTTGCTCCGTTTTTAGATTTCTTAAAAAGCAAAGAAATCAATCGCGTGGTATACCTTTCTGCTTTGGGAAGCGAATACATGAAAACATTAACGTTTCATACAACCTTGACCCAAAAAATCAAAGATGATGGATTTGATTTCACCATTTTAAAACCGTCGTTTTTTGCTCAAAATTTCAAGAATTATGAAGGGGAAAATATTACCGAGCGTGGAGTTGTGTACGTTCCGGCCGGAGATGGTAAAGCAGCATTTGTAGATGTAAATGATATCGCTGCCGTGGCTGCAACGGCACTTACTGAAGACGGACACGTTGGTAAAACCTACGAAATTACCGGTCCTGAAGCATTGAGTTACCAGGATGCTGCGAAACTACTTTCTGAAGTAACGGGTAAACAAATTGTATACCCTGTACCAACACCGGAAGAATTCACAGCAACCTTAAAACAAGCCGGAGCACCCGATTTTATTGCACCGTATATGATTGATGTGTATTCGATGATTTCAAATCATCATGTGAATGTAGTCTCAAATCACGTAGAGCAAGTCACTGGTAACAAACCGACAGCTTTGAAATCGGTACTAGAACAACAATTTTCTTAAGAAACACATCTACCTATTAGTTCTCATCAAACCAAGCTGATAAGTAATGTGAGAAATAAATTCCTCGAATGCGCGAATTTAGCTTACGCCTCAGGCAGATACTCGCTTTTTTTATAATTGTATAGAGTAATTGATAATACATGATAAGCGCGTCCGTTAGGCGCGCATCAGCCTTAGGCTGACGCGAATTCGTGGGAAAAGAAAATGTATCGGCTAGCCGATACGGAGTATTGTCACAAAAAAGAGGCTGAATCTATGTGAATCAGCCTCTTTCTATTTCCAATTATCTTGAATCAAGGTTTGTAATGCAAGGTCTCATCCATTGACCCAACGGCCACAGGATGGTAATTCTTGCGTGCTTCTTTGTAAACAGCCAACGCCCATTGCAAATCTTCGCCTTGAGCAGCGTAGTATTCTTCGTATATCGGCCAGATGAACTTGCGACGACCAGTTTTCATCAATAGCTTTTTGATTTGCGGACGTGGTTCTTTGTACCCCGAACGAATGCTCAAACAGAACCATTCAGTTGCTACTTCGGCATTTCCCCAGTTTTTAAAATCGAGCTTTTCATCAATCAACGCCAACCGTGCCGGATCCATTTTCTTTGGTAATTGACGAATAAATACTTGCCATTCTTGCGGTGTGTATTGATCTCTCGCCAATGCAGGTTCGCGTTTTTTGCCTTTCTTTTTCTTCGGTTGTTTGAAAATGTCTTGTCCGGCGGCAAACTGATCTGCCAAACGCTGAATTTTTTCAAAGCGCGGAGAAGTAATAGAAATACAGTTTTTCGGCAATCCCGGTTTATACAACCATGCATCTACATCAAACTTAATGTTGTTTGGTTTCAGCAATTTCTCTGTGAGGTATTTTTTAAACTGTTCGGTAGTGAGCGTTTGAAACTGATGATCTTCAAAATAACCTTTCAGGAACTCATCGAATCGTCTTCTTCCGAAATCGCGTTCCAAGGTTTTTAAGAAAAATGCACCTTTTACGTAGGCAATATCGGTCATGCCATCGTCAGGATTTCTGCCGCTAAGATTGAGCTTTAAATGGGTATCTTCTTCCTGGCCGTTTTTCACAAACTTATCCAGTTCTACTTGCAATTCCTGAAATTCGATCAAGGCTAACATGTCAGCGGTTTCTTTTCCGTACAATTCCTCCATGATGCGGTTCTCGAAATACACAGTAAAACCTTCGTTGAGCCAGAAATCGTCCCAAGTAGCATTTGTAACCAAGTTTCCTGACCACGAATGCGCCAATTCATGCGCAATGACAGAAACGGCACTTCGATCGCCCGCCAACAGTGTAGGACTCGCAAATGTTAAGCGCGGATTTTCCATTCCACCGAAAGGGAACGAGTAGGGAAGCACGATTACATCATACTGTTCCCATTTATAAGGACCGTATAAGTTTTCTGCAGCAGTAATCATTTTACTTAAATCGGCAAATTCCCAAGCCGCTTTTCCGACCATTTCCGGTTCTGAGTATACACCACAGTTTTTACCCAACGAGCGGTATTCCAGGTTTCCAACAGCCAATGCAATGAGGTAAACCGGAATGGGTTGTTTCATTTCGAAATGGTACTTGCCGTCTTCAGAGCGTTTTTTCGGATTAGAAGCGCTCATCAACGCCATCAAATCTTTCGGAACAGTAACATCAGCCGAATAGGTGATGCGATTGGCGGGAGTTCCTTGAACGGGAATCCATGTTCGTGTAAGAATAGCTTGACCTTGCGTATATAAATAAGGATGTTTTTTTCCGGCTGTCAGTGAAGGATCCAACCAATCCAAAGCCCCAGCGTCTTCTGTGGTTTTGTAATAAATATTGATGTACTTGGTATCACGGTTGATTTTGATGCTCAAGGGCTGACCTATGAATTCTTTCTTGGTTCCGATAATGAAATCGGTTTCTTTTTCGTGGCCTTTTTTACCAAGCGTTACTTTTTGAATTTCAGGACCGTTGATGTCGAAAATAGCCGTATCGGTGTTCTTTAATTGCTCCATTGTATGGCGCGCCACACCGTAAATGGTTTTGTTATCGAAATTTACATCCAGCTCCAAATCAATGTGCTTTGTGCGAATTTCATTGGTATTGGAAAAAGAATGCGCGTCTTCAATCGATACATTTCCTGTAACGTCCGCTTGGTCGTCTTCTTCGTTACTGCCTTTCGTGGAATCACACGAGGCAAAGAAGAAAAGTGAAATGGTCGAAATGACCGCTATAAGTGAGAATTTGTTCATCAGTTGGTTCTACTTGAGTGTGCTAAGATAGTTTTTTCTTTAGGATTGTGGATTGTCGGAAAGCTTCTTGCGGTCTTTTTTGCTCAGATATCTGATCACATCAGCTGCTCCCATTAATCCGAAAAGCGCGGGCATATAACTCACGGTTCCGTAAAAAGAACGCTTAAAATTGCTCCCATCTGTCATTTTCAACGACTCTTTTTGTTGTAATTCGGAAGAGAAAACGCAGCGCACACCTTTGAACTCCACATTTTTTTTCTTGAGTCGTTTTTTAACGTGGTGTGCCAGTTGGCAATTGTGGCTGTTGGGCAGATTGGTGACTTGCACCCGACTTGGATCGATTTTTCCACCGGCTCCCAAATGTGAAATGATCTTGATGCGTAAACGCTTACAGGCAATGATCCATTCCAGTTTCGGTGCCAAACTATCGATGCAATCCATCACATAATCGGGTTGGTATTCTTTCAATAACTCCCAAACGCGGGTTGGAACCACAAATTCTTCCACCACATTTAAGGTAATGTCGGGATTGATATCGCGGATGCGTTCAGCCAATACAACGGCTTTGTTGCGTCCAATAGTAGAATCCAATGCTGTAAGTTGTCGGTTTTTATTACTCGGATCAAACACGTCACCATCAATCAATGTAATGGTTCCAACGCCCGAACGCGCAATAAATTCACCGGCAAAAGATCCGATTCCACCCAAACCAACAATCAGCACATGAGCCGATCTTAGTCTCTCCATTTCTGTTTTCCCGAGAATTAACTCGGTACGTTCAAGCCAACTAGCCATAGCGAAATACGCGCTTAAAATTGTGTGATAATTCTTCTATAATTGCCGGCAAAGGTAATGATTTGAGTTCGGCCAGTTTTTCGTAGAGCGCCATTAAATCGACATCGGCATCATCCGTTTCCAGAAAAATGCGGTGAATGGGAAGCTGGGCAACGCATTGCTGCAAGGTTTCATCCGTCAATAATGCTTTTCCGAAACTTAGGTTGGCATCTAGATCAATGAACTTATCTGCCAGTTTTGTTTTACGAAAGCCATGGATGATCCACTCGGGAGCGCGCACACCTCGGTCCTTAAATAAGAGCTCCAGTTCATTCCAGCGTCCAACACAATGAATCACGATCGGTAACCTGGTTTCTTCGGAAATGGGCATCAATAATCGGAAGAGATTGAGTTGATTTTTGGTTGAAAGAGGTGAAGCTTTGTCGAGTCCGGCTTCCCCGATGGCAATACATTTTTTATGGGCCAACAGTTCGCGCACCTTCAAAAAATCAATCGAACCGTTGGGGGTCCATTCCATCGGATGAAAAGCCAACGAGTAAAACTGATGATCGGTCAGGGAGGAAGGAACAAACGAATCAAAATTCTGATAATCAACCGACAATACCTCCGCTGAAGTGTTAGAATTAAATCGATGTGTATGAATATTAACCGGAAGTGACATATCCACTAGCTTTTATATGATATTGTTCATTTTATACAAACTTAACATCTCCGTTTGTTTATTGAGTTTATTTAAGCATATTTGTGCCCCATCAAAACTTAATTTAAAATGGAAGCTACACCCCAAAAAGGACACCCAAAAGGATTATATCTTTTGTTTACTACGGAAATGTGGGAGCGTTTCTCCTACTATGGAATGCGTGCTATCTTTACATTGTTCCTCATTGAGGCCTTGATGTTTGATAAAGAAACTGCCTCCGGAATCTATGGTTCTTATACAAGTTTGGTTTATTTGACTCCGATCATCGGTGGTTATTTCGCTGATAATATCTGGGGAAATAGAAAGTCGATCTTTGTTGGTGGAATTATGATGGCCATCGGTCAATTTTTCATGTTTTTATCAGCTTCGTTTTACGAAAATCACAGTGTTGCCTTGATGTTGATGATTGTCGGTTTAACGGCACTTATTTTCGGAAATGGATTCTTCAAACCGAATATTTCAACATTGGTTGGACAATTGTACTCTGAGGGCGATAAACGTAAAGATGCTGCATATACCATTTTCTATATGGGAATCAACTTAGGAGCATTTATCGCTCCATTATTGTGTGGTTACCTTGGAGAACGTTATGATGCTGCGGATGAGGCTATTCCAAGTGCATTTAAATGGGGATTCTTGTGTGCATGTGTTGGGATGATTATTTCGGTGATCACATTCGAGATGCGAAAAAACAGGATGTTAGTTACGCCAGAAGGAGAACCTATTGGTGTTGTGCCAAACAAACAACGATTAACTGCTGATCAAATGGGTGGAAACGGTGGCCCTGTTTCTAAGTCAAAAAACAATGTTTACATCGGAATGTTAGTTGGAATGATCGCACTTGTGTTGTTCCGTTTCTTCATTTTTATTGCTGAAGATGAAACAATGATCGATACGGTTAACAACTACATATCTTCTGCCATTTTCGCAATTTCAATTTGTGTTCCGCTCATCATTATCACGGATAAATCACTCAATAAAGTAGAGAAACAACGAATTGGGGTTATCTACATTGTGGCTTTCTTTGTGATCTTCTTTTGGGCTGCGTTTGAGCAAGCCGGTGCTTCATTAACCTTCTTCGCTGCGGAACAAACAAACCGCGATATCTTTGGTTTTGCAATGCCTGCCAGTTGGTTCAATAGTTTTAACGCTGTATTTATTGTGTTACTTGCTCCGGTTATCTCTATACTTTGGACGAGACTAGCCAAAAAGAACATGGAACCAGCTTCTCCTTATAAACAAGCTTTCGGACTTCTTTTCTTGGCATTGGGTTATGTGTTCATTGCTTTTGGAGTAGATGGCGCGGAACCTGGAGTTAAAGTAAGTATCATTTGGTTGACAGGATTGTACTTCATCCACACAATCGGAGAGTTGTTTTTGTCGCCAATCGGATTATCGATGGTGAATAAATTGGCTCCAGTTCGTTTTGCATCCTTATTAATGGGTGTATGGTTCTTGAGTACAGCAGCAGCAAACAACTTCGCCGGATTCTTAAGCTCTTTTTATCCTGATCCTGTTCTTGCAGCTACCGAGGTTAGAGCACTTGAAAAAACTTATACGGTTGGTGATCACAAATGCTATTTACTAGTTGATGAGATTGGAAAAGCAACAGCTGCCGATACCGTTAAATTAACTGATGATAAAGGTAAACCGGTAGAAGTTAAGTATTCAGATATCAAGTTTGAGCGTCTTTTTGTGAAAACAAAAGATAAGAAACAAGAAGAGGCAAATGCTAAAGTAATTCAAGAACTCAAAATTGAGTTTGCTAAAAAGGCTGTGAATAAAGAGAAATCATTTATCGGTATTAAGATTACCGATTTGAAATCATTCTTCTGGTTGTTTGTTTACCTAGCAGGTGGAGCTTCAATTATTCTATTCCTATTAAGTCGATTACTTGTTAAGATGATGCACGGCGTCAGATAACAAAAACGTTCTTATATTTGAGTCCCGTTCAGCCTTAGGCTAAGCGGGACTTTTTATTTTATGACCATGGCAGAAAAACAACGCAAACACCCCAAAGGATTACCTTTTTTATTCCTTTCCGAAATGTGGGAACGATTCGGTTATTATTTAATGATCGGAATTTTTACGCTGTATCTGAAAGACGGTACTCAAGGATTCGAAATGTCAGAAGCCGAATCGGCTAGTTTGTATGGAACCTTTATCGCCTTGGTCTTTTTCACACCTTTTATCGGAGGATTATTGGCCGACCGTGTATTTGGCTATCGCCCACCGATCATTTTCGGAGGAATAGTGATGGGAGTTGGTTATTGCCTTATGGGAATTCATTCCTATACCATGTTATACACCGGAATGGTTCTGGTGATTTTGGGGAATGGTTTGTTTAAGCCCAATATTTCCACACTACTCGGAAATCTCTATAACAATCCTCAGTTTTCCGGTCAAAAAGATGAAGGATACAATATCTTCTACATGGGAATCAACATCGGAGCTTTTGTGTGCAATATTGTTTCTGCCTTCCTTATTAATAAGTACGGATACTCGGTGGCGTTCATTGGTGCCGGAGTCGGAATGTTTGTTGGAGTAGGCGTTTTCTTGTTGGGAAATAAGCATTATGTGGAAGGAGACGTGCGGAAAAAAGCGGCTCCTGGTGAAAAACCATGGTGGATTGATTTAGGTATTGTTGTAATACCGGCGGTGCTTTTTGCATTCATCGGTTATTTCATCAATGGCGTTCCTTCCGAAACCAACACTCATTCTTTCCTGGTGAAAGATGACGTGACAGATGCGTTCCTGTTTGCTTGTATTCCGGTAATCTTCTTTTTCGGTTATGTATTGTACAGTTCTCCGAAATCCGAACGACGAGTGGTGAGCGCCATTTTGGTAGTCTGTTTGGCCGTAATGCCGTTTTGGGCAATCTTCAAACAAAACGGAACCGTATTAAATACGTGGGCGAATAATTATACAGATCGTGAAGTTCCTGCTTCTATTAAGACAGGATTGAAGGATATGTATCTCGCCGATGCTATTACCTATGAAAAAGGAGATGAACTTTCTCCAGTGCTTGACCGTCATTTCCGAAAAGTAGGAGATAAGGAAGCCATTCAATACCCGAGTTACTTTAATAATTACAAAAATGTAGAAACGTTGAAACCGGGTCACGAGGTCGTGGTATTCAATACCAATATTTTTCAGTCGGTGAATCCGTTTTGGGTGATTGTGTTGACGCCACTAATAGTTGGTTTCTTCCGGTTTTTGCGTTACCGAAAAATGGAACCGTCCATTCCGATCAAGTTTGTAATCGGATTATTCATCACGGGACTATCCTGTTTGGTAATGGTTGCTGCCGCCAATGATGCGATGAACGGATCAATGAAAACAAGTTATTGGTGGTTCTTCGCTGCCTATGGTGTTATCACTGTTGGCGAATTGTGCTTGTCACCTATCGGATTATCGATGGTTTCCAAGTTGGCTCCAGTTCGTTTAACTGCTTTGTTAATGGGGGCGTGGTTTATTTCCACCTCCATCGGAAACAAATTGAGCGGCGTCATTGCTTCGCTTTGGGATCAGTACGACGACAAAGCTTCTTTTTTCATGTTGAACTTTTACCTGATGATGGGAGCTACATTGATTTTGGTTCTATTACTTCCTTGGTTATTGAAAGTTTTCAGAGAACAAAACAAAGTCGGCACTGTTAAATCTGAAGAAACCAGTGAGTCTTCCGCTTTAGGAGATTCCGGTGAATCGATTATTGATCAATTGTAATACATCCTTATATACAGTATAGATGAAACGATTTCTTCCTTGGTTACTCCCGATCGCTATCCTATTAATAGGAGTTCCTGTATTACTTATGGTGAAAGTCGTAGCTTTTGCAAAAATTGCGGGCGTCATAATGGTAGTTCTTACAACTGTTGCGATACGATTTTGGTTGTACAATGCAAACAAGCTTCGAACCAAAGGGGCGAAAGTGAAATTCACAATCAATGAACGCTACTTCTTAAATGAACACTTCCCATTATACAAATCGCTTTCTGCAAAAGATCGAAATGCCCTTGAAGAACGAGCCGGACTTCTTTTAGCTGAGATTTCTTTTGATCGTTTCGACCGAAAAGATGCAGATAAAGACGAATGTCTAGCTTTCGCAATGCTACTTTCTGTACTTGTATATACACATCCTTATAAAAGCGCGGAAAGAAAAATTGTCGTATTTAAAGAGGATGCTACCGTTGAAATCGTGTTTCAGAGTGAGCAACCCGTATTATTTGTGAGTGATTTGGAAGTAAAAGACCGATTATCACAATTAAAACAACTTTATTTCACCCTTGACAATAGTGACGAATTCCAGCAAATACTGCATGAATTCTATGCTATTTAAGAAAACGTCCAAATAAATCGAAAAAACTTTCATGTTGCATTTTACGGTTTATCAGGGAGTTAAGTTGCTGTTAAGCTATAGTGATAAAAAATAGTTTAGAAAAGGTTTGGAATAGTAAAAAGAGTGGGTATCTTTGCAGCCGCTTAGAACGCTAGGCGCTTTTGAGAGAAAGGGATTGAGGTTATAGGGAATGGAGAAGCGGTCAAA
>Ga0302296_1001228_pt1 | contig 18915 bp, 18 predicted proteins | sample III_Fen_N3_1_FD_194546 | JGI IMG/M metagenome (GOLD analysis project Ga0302296, IMG submission 194546) | Peat permafrost microbial communities from Stordalen Mire near Abisko, Sweden - III_Fen_N3_1 | ecosystem: Environmental > Terrestrial > Soil > Wetlands > Permafrost | place: Sweden: Abisko...
TTATTTCTTAATCGACCTGATCTTTAGGTTTGTTGCTCAACAAATTCCCACTTTATCTATTCAACCCTACCTTACGCTTCCGATTCCGAAAAGCAAATTATTGCATTATCCTTTAATTAAGAGTGTTTCAAGCTTTATTAATGTCCTTGCATTACTTTTGATTCTCCCTTTTTTCGTAAAGGTTATTTGTTCTACGTATCCTCCTTTGTTCTGCTTGACCTGGATTATAACCGTACTATCGTTAATTGCCACCAATAACTTTGTCAATTTTTCGTTAAAGAAATACTTTTCGAAACGTCCGTTACTCATCATGCTCTTGCTGGCAATTGTTGGTCTGGTCATTTATCTCGATGTAAATAAGTTCATTTCATTTTCATTAGTTTTTTCGGCAGATTTATTGAACATAGCCAAGTTGCCAATTTTGGTTCTTATTCCTATGATGATCGTAATACTTTCCTATTATATTGGATATAATCTGCTTAAAAAGAATGCTTATATTGAGGATCTACAAATCAGTCAACGCAATAATTCTGCAAACTTGTCTTTTTTATCCCAATATGGTGAAATCGGGAATCTGATGAGCACAGAGATAAAAATGATCCTCCGAAATAAAAGGCCCAAATCGCTGTTGTTCTTCAGTCCGATATTTTTAGCCTACGGATTTATTTTTTACAAAGGGCCGGACATTGACAATTACATGATTTTGATATTCATGGGGTTTTTCCTGACTGCCGCTTTTGGAGTTATTTACGGGCAATATTCATTCTCGTGGGAGAGCTCTTATTTCGACAGTTATATTGCAAACAAAATATCTCCTTTCAACTACGTTAAGTCTAAATACCTGCTTTTTGCGGTTACAAGTGTTACCTGTTTCATAATTACCTTACCATATGCCCTTATAAGTTATAAAATTGCATTTATAAATGCCGCTATGCTATTGTATAATATTGGAATCTCATCCATCATGTTGTTGCTATTCTGTACTTACAATACCTCACGCATTGATCTGGGAAGAAGCCAATTTATGAATTACCAGGGAACCGGATTTACGCAATTCGTATCAATAATTCCGGTTCTGGGTTTTCCAATTACCGTTTATGGGGTATTTAATTACTTCAATATGCCTCAATATAGCATATATGTCTTAGGACTTATAGGATTTATCGCCATAGTATTCAACAAATACCTGCTACAAGTTGTCGAAAGGCAATTCGTTAAAAGGAAATATAAAATGGCTTTAGGTTTCAGACAAATTTAATAACGATATGATACAGATTAACAACCTCAAGAAGGCTTACGGGAAGAAGGTGGTTCTTTCTATCGATGAGCTTACGATCAACGAACACGAACTTGTTGGAATTGTAGGAAACAACGGCGCCGGAAAGACCACCATGTTAAGTTTGATATTAGATCTAATCGAACCATCAAGAGGCTCCGTAAAATCGAAAGATCAGTTGGTTTCGAAGGTTGACGACTGGAAAAATTATACAGGATCGTATTTAAACGAAGGATTCTTGATCCCTTTCCTGACACCACTTGAATTCCTTGAGTTTATAGGAAAACTGCATGGCTTAAACAGAACGGATGTACTGACTTTTATAAATGAGAATGCTGTTTTTTATGCCGAAGATATTACATCAAAGAAATATATCCGGGAACTTTCGGCTGGCAATAAAAACAAAGTAGGGATATTGGCATCCATGCTTTGTTCCCCCGAAATTCTTATACTCGATGAACCTTTTTCGAATCTTGACCCAAGTTCACAATCGTGGCTCAAATCAAAGCTGAAAAAGCTGAACGACGAAGGTGTTACAATCATGATCTCAAGTCACGATCTAAAACAAGTGACCGATGTTTGCAGCCGCATATTACTGATAGAGAATGGAATTATTGTGAAAGATAAAAATACAAATGCCGAGACTTTGGATGAGCTGGAAAGTTATTTTAATATAAACTAGATGGCACAAAACACGGCTGAACAGAATGCAAACGCGACTTCAGAAGTAATTCTGGAAAGGAATAATGAAAAGTTCGTAGTTTATAAAACGTTTTATATTAAATACATGTCTCCCATCAACCGCTATGTGCAATGGAAATTAGAAACCAATCACTGGGATGATTATAATGAGCTTTTTCATGCAACTAAACTAGCCGAAGATCTTAAAAAATACCCGGATGTTTGGTTTGATACACACTGTTTGCTTCGCGATGATCAAATATTCGGGGTCTTATTAATCGTCGGTGGCCATCTGAAAAAATTGGAGGCGAAGTATGTTATTGAGGAAAAATCGCTGTTGTTGAAATATTTTCACATTGCCGATAAAGGACGGGGTTATGGGAGCTATTGGTTAAAGTCGGTTATTCTTCCGCATTACAAGCAAAAAGGATATCAGCATATCTATGTAAATTCAAGCCATAAGGATTCATTCCCCTTTTACATGCGCCTGGGTTCTATGATTGCAACTTATGAGCAGATGAGCGATAATAATCTTTACTTTCGAGCGGGTTGTTGCTTTTTAATAAATACAGAAGTTGAACCATGTGAATAACTTAAAATGTTTAATGTTTATTGCTCCGTTATTATCACGTTTTAACTATTTCAAAGAATCACCGAAATTTTGTTTGTTTTTGCATTTATATTAGTTTCCTTTGAAGGTCATAGATCAATTAAAGTTAATTATTATCAATTAATAACAGATCTTAAATATGAGAATAATATCGGTTAGCGATAAGGAAATGTGGATCGGAGAAAATAAGTCTTTTCTTATTGAAGGTAATATTATTCATGTCGTTGTAAAAGGAGAGCAAACCGCAGAATCATCATTTTTGCAGACCGAAGTGAATAGTAAATTGGCATCATTGGTAAATGGGAAAATTAACTATCTGATCGATCTTAATAAAGGTGGTAAAAACTCACCCGAGGCTAGGGCCGTCTGGAAGCTGGCATGTGAGGATGAAAATACCAATAAGGTTGCAGTTTTCGGTTTGAATCCGGTTGCAAGGGTACTTGCATCTTTCGTTTTTGGAATCTCAAAAAAGCGAGATCAACGTTTCTTCGCGACAAAAGAAGAATCATTGAGTTGGATATTTGAATAAATGATGTGGAAGAATCGTACTAATCTGCAATCGTCAAACTGAATATTTATCGTGGAGGAAAAACTAGATAAGGTCAGGATTAATGAATTTATTGAGGCTATCATGAAAGTGGCCAGAGGTGATTATTCTGTTCAGATTGAAATGACGGAAGAAAACAATCATTTAGATGCATTGGCTTGCGGTATTAATATGATGGTGGATGATATCAGGGTAATTCAAGAAACAAGGCTCGAGAACGAAAGAATAAACCTTTTAAATGTCCAACTTCAGAAAGCAAAAGATGTTGCAGAGGAAAGCGAACGGCTGAAATCTGCTTTTCTTGCTAATATGAGCCACGAGATTCGTACACCAATGAATGGTATTCTTGGCTTTGCTGAACTATTAAAAGAACCTGGTCTTACAGGTGACGAGCAGCGGGAGTACGTAAGCATTATTCAAAAGAGCGGCTTACGGATGCTTAATATCATTAATGATATCGTCAGTATTTCAAAAGTAGAATCGGGACAAATGGAAGTTACCATTTCTCAGACCGATTTAAACGTCCAGATCGAGTATATCTATAAGTTCTTTAAACCGGAGGCTGAACAGCTTGGTTTAAATTTTTTCTATAAAAAAGCACTAAATGCAAAGGCAGCCATTGTAAAAACTGACAGGGAAAAAATCTATGCCATCCTGACCAATCTTGTGAAAAATGCACTAAAATTTACTTCTGCAGGTTCTATTGAACTGGGCTATCAAATGAAGGATAACTATATAGAGTTTTTTGTCTGCGATACGGGGATCGGTATTCCCAAGGAACAGCAGCAAATTATTTTTGAAAGGTTCAGGCAGGGAAGTGAATCGCTTAACCGCAATTACGAAGGAGCCGGACTCGGATTATCTATTTCGAAAGCTTACGTAGAAATGCTGGGCGGAAGAATCTGGGTTGAAAGTGACCCAGGGAAAGGGTCAACTTTTTATTTTACAATTCCCCTCAATGCAATTTCGGAAGAGCCGCAGGTCAACGTAAATGATAAAAAGATAATGCATGAAAACGATCAGCTTCATCTCAAAGTCCCGGTACTTAAAATATTAATTGCAGAAGACGATTCCGCTTCTGCAAGATTACTTTCGATGTCTGTTAAAATCTTTGGCAGTGATGTGATGATGGCAAGTACAGGATTTGATGCGATTGATGCTTGCCGCAATAATCAGAACATCGATTTAGTGTTGATGGATATAAAAATGCCGGACATGGACGGCTATGAAGCCACCAGGCAGATTCGTCAATTTAATAAAGATTTGATCATCATTGCTCAAACAGCTTATTCGCTAAAGGGAGACCGGGAAAAAGCGCTGGCTGCTGGATGTAATGATTATATTTCAAAACCAATTGACCGAATCTTATTGATGAACTTAATCAATAAATATTTTAACTAAAAGGAATTATTGGTGTCAGGTTAAAAGTAAACGAATCTTATGGTTACAAATATGTTCATCTTTTAAAATTGCAATTTTATTTATTCCTACATCTCTCCCTTATGCCTTTGTTCAGGGAAATTATTGGTGGTCAAATTTGTTGATAACTTACTGTCATTTTACACTCAATTTTCTGCCATAATTGTATTTTTATGCTGACATTTGTTGCGTAATTATGAATGAAATGGCATCAAAAACAATCCGATTTATCAATTTCTTATTTGACACCGCTATTTACCTGACGTTCGTATTCATTTTCTTTATGTTTTTAAGAGATGTTATTGCAAAAGAAAATGTAAAATGGATATCTATTCTGATTTATTTTCTGTATTATTTTCTCTTCGAGTATTTTACAGGGCAGACTTTTGGAAAATTAGCAACAAAATCAAAGGTGATTTCGTTGACGACTAAACGCAAATCTTATTTTCTTCAGATACTTGTCAGAACGTTGATGCGGTTTATTCCAATCGACATTCTTTCTTACCTGTTTTTGTCGAACGGACTACACGACTGGATTTCAAAGACAAAAGTAGTTAAACTGTAATTTGGGATTGAGGGCTTCTCGAAGATCGATGAAAGATTACGTCTCAAAAACAGATGGTTAATGAATAAATCAGGAAAATTGAGTGGAGTTCAGAGACCACTTAAAAAAACGGACCTGCTCCGTTCAGGTTTTATCAACGGGGGCATATCCTACGGCCACATGAGTAGGTTAATAAATAATTAAAGAATGAAAAAATCAATTATTAAGGTTTCTGCGATTGTTTTAATCGCCTTTTCTTTAAGCTCTTGCGCAACAGTTTTTGGAGGGCAGGTGAGCGAATGTCAGCGGACAAGACCGGCTGTTGGTCAGCCAACCCGCCCAATAAGAGCCGGAGCATTGATTGCTGATATTATTTTGTTTTGGCCTGGTACCATTGTTGATTTTGCAACAGGTGCAATTTATAAACCTTGCAATAAGTAAGCACAAAAAGGATCGATAAATTATGAGAAGAGTAATCTTGTTTTTAAGCACAACAGTTTTGGCCGTCATGATTATTTCTTGTGCATCCATTGTAAGTAAGTCAAATTGGCCACTGACAGTTAACAGCAATCCATCGGGTGCTGATATTACAATTACCAACAGAGGTGGCTATGATGTTTATAAGGGCGCAACGCCTGCAACTTTAAAACTTAGATCATCGGCAAATTTCTTTAAGAAAGAATCGTATAAAATTAAATTCCAATTAAACGGCTTTGGTGCAAAGATCGTTCCGCTTGAATGCAAAGTTAATGGCTGGTATTTTGGGAATATTCTTATCGGAGGTTTGATTGGAATGTTGATAGTTGATCCTGCAACCGGCGCGATGTACCGGTTAGATTCAGACTATATAAATGAAACATTATCAGCGGCATCTGAAAGCACACAAACCGGGCACGAATTACAAGTTTATAGTTACAATGATTTGCCAAAAAGTTTTAAAGGGCATCTTATGGAAATAAACTGATAAGTAACTATCTGCCAAAATGGGATTTAAAACGATAGTTTATTCGTTTTAAATCCTATTTTTATTTGTTTTGATATAATCTCGATCAAATTATATCAACTTTAATAATTGCCAAGCATCAACAGGGCCCAAGGATTGTCCGTTATTTGCAATAATAAATTGGCACATGCGTTTCACCTTCGGTAATGTTTGGCTTTAAGAACACCCCCGGCTTTTATGTCTAACTGAGGCTAAAAATATTGGTCGTAAATATTACAAGGTCTCCTGGCCAATGCTCAAGATTTTGCATCTTATTGTGTCGAAGAGGGACTTACTTTCATATATTATAATTGTCGGCGACAAACAGCAAATACTATTTTATTCAAATAGAACGATGTCGGTTCATTATTAATCACCGACGCTGTTTCATAAAAAAGGAAGCTTTTTAATGAAATCGAATAAGCCTTTGGAAACAATGGCCAAATCTTTGGATGATTAGTAAATTTGAAATTATCAGTCGTAAATTATCAAATGATGTCTGTAAATTTGACATTTTCAGTCGTAAATTAGCAAATGATGTCTGTAAATTTGAAATTATCAGTCGTAAATTAGCAAATGATGTCTGTAAATTTGAAATTATCAGTCGTAAATTAGTAAATGATGTCTGTAAATTTGACATTTTCGGTCGTAAATTAGCAAATGATGTCTGTAAATTTGAAATTGTAAGTTGTAAATTATAAATTTTGGTTTTATTTAGAAAAAAGCCCGTTCCTGATTTAGAAACGGGCTTTGATTCTAATTCTAAATCAAACAGGCGTTTTTATATTGGCAATAGTTTGCGATTTGGCTGCACTTCCTGCTGATGATCCAAAGTAGTAGCTATAGATTTGTGTGAGTGTGGCACTCAAAACACCGAGGATATAAAGAATGATATCTTTTTTATCACCTCCTATGAGTTGTGGCGAGAAGATAAGTATATAAAAGAGACCCAAGGTTAATACCACTGTTCCCAAAGCAAGAAACGACGCAACATTTTTCCCCAGTTTGGTAGCATTTTCGCTGGTTTGAATCTGCGTTTCACGTTGCCGGGCACTACTGATATCGTCCAAGAACATCTTTTGCTCATCGTTTGTGAGTTTTTTCATATCCAGCTGGAATTGAATCTCTGATTTGCGGAGTTCGTTTTCCTGCTGCATTTTTTCTTCTTTTGTTGTAATGACATTGTCGAGCACTTTGCCAACTGAATCGACAATTGAACCGGCTCCGCCGGAAAAAAGATCTGTTAGAAATGACATAGCTATTAGTTTTTAGTTTGCACCCAATGCCCGACGAACCCAACCGTAGAAGTATTTCTGGCTGGTTGGTCTTTTCTTTACAATGCTAATGTAACGCGCAATTTTAGCTACTGTAAAGGCAGCTATAAAATGCTCCGGATCGAAATTGTTAATGGCATCAATTGATTGCTGGCCAATAACACCGTCGGGTTCTGCCTGAACTACCATCTGCGCCAGCGATACACTTGTACCAACTCCTGCATTAACGCCAAAATCGAAGATAGATTGGGCAACAAGCTGATTTGATATGTTATCCCCGTTCATTTTGTCCCAGAAATTAACCCGGTAAAAGTCGACAACATCCTGTTGTAGGTCAACATCTTTGTCGAGATTGGCCGGAAAACCTGTTTGACGTTTCAAAATATCTACTTTTATCCAGCCATCCCACTTGCTGAATATTTTGCGGGCGACTCCTTTATAGGTTTCGCCTCCCGGATCATCCGGATCATTGACATAACCACCTTCAAAGGCTATAACCAACTGAAAAGCTGCGGTAAACTCTGCCATAAAAATTGTTTTTTAAATGGATAAGAATGCTTGTTTATTGGCCAGAAAAATGAACGAATCAGTCTTTCAACGGATTGTTTATTAATAGCTTTTAATCCTTACGTCAATGGAATTGAAATGTTACAATGCTTCCTGTTTTTCAACGGGATACAGAACACAAAAAATGACACGTCAGGCATTGTAAATAACAGGTCTTCTTATTTTTAATAGATTGTATTCTTTTTCGCTTTAAGCAGTCGAAAGAATTTTTCTTCAATTATTTTTTTGTATTTATTTTTTTGTAAATTTGCTCAAAGCTATCATCTGGAGTTCCCGGCGAAAGGAGTGCCTAAGGAGCAATGTAAGTTGTTTCTAATGTACAGTGTGGTTTACCGTCGCGCAAATCCGAAAGGTGCTGCCGGGGGTGATCCCGTTCTTAAGGGAACTTCTTTTTTTTATAAGAAATTAGCAGTATCCCACCTTTTTGCTTTCCGTATTTGGGCTTTTACATCTGAAGTCAGATTCGAAAAATACGCATTGGCAATATCCGCTTTATTGAATTCTGCGCCTAATAATTCAGCCGATTGGAAATGCGCTGATTGCATCTTAGCGTCTTGAAATTTGCAGTGCATTAAATTTGAGTGCTTTAAATCTGCTGAAATCATATTGGTCTCATTCATTTTTGATTTTTCAAAAATTGATTTCTGTAATCTTGCCTCTTGTAAATTAGCTCCGGTTAAATTGGCACCGTAGAAATTGGTTTTGTAACCCCTCATTCTTTTTAATTTTGTATTCCTTAAATCTGCAAATTTCAAACTTGAAAATGCGAGATCAATCCCTTCCAAATTTAATCCTGACAGATCAATTGCATCTAATTTGAGTCCTGTCAGTTTAATTTTAAGCGCATTTATTGGATTCTCTTTTAAATAAACTCTAAATGCCTTTTCAAAGCTAATGACTAAAAATTTGTTTGTTGTTTCATCTAAGTTATGTTTGAGATAGGCGACGCAAATTAGTAAAATTCGATAGTGATAAGCTTTGTAATCATCTTCTAAATAGCTGATTAATGACAATGCAACACCGGCTCTTAAAGATGTATTTTCCGATCCAAGATTTGCTACAATTGAACTGAAATTTTCCTGAAGGTGATTATTCTTCTCTTCTATTTTAAGGTTTAATTCTTTTTTCTGTTGTTCGTATGCTGTTTTATTTTGCTGTTTTTGTTCTTTCCTAAATTTGAGAAACGTGAAAATAGCCCCTGCGATCGCGAATATAATTGTAAATGCACCACTACTTTCAGATAAGTATTTAAAAAAATTACCGCTGTTATTTTTTTTGATTGAATTAATCTCTTCTTTAAGTTTTAATACTTCCGTTTTGGTTTTTTGCAAAGAATAGTAACTGGCACTATCCACTTTAACTTGAAAGATAGTATCAGTATTATTCGCCGAATATATTTCAATTGATAAAAAAGAAAATAGGAATAATAAAATAAGTTTTTTCATCTTGAATTTTATTTATTAAAATATTTCCGACTATTTTTATTCTCTTTGGAAATGTTAATGAGGTAACGGGATCAGTTAATCAAAGTTACAATTTTTTAAATGTTTTATTAATATTTTTATAATTTTCAATATAATAGAAGGAGCCTTGATCTTTCTGAAAATTGAAAAGATCAAGGCTCCTTTAGCAAAAAATAGTCGTCTACTTTTCAAATGCGATTTTAAAAGTAACTACCTGCCATTCTGGTAATTTCGAAGGTTTATCGATTACCAGCGCATCGGCGTCCTGTTTCCAGGTCAACTTTTCTTTGCTGCCCAATATTTGAATCGAAGCGATCGCTTTATCGTTTAATTTGGAAGTTTTGCCCAGCGAAGTGATTTTGATATCGCCTGTTGGCGCATTCATGCAAAAGGCAAACAATGTTTCGCCTTTGGTAGTAAACCGGATATCGGATGCTTCATATGGTCTTACATCTTTTACACCTCCAAATTGCCCTTTGGCCTGGTTTTTCTGCGTAGAAGGTCCTTCACCATAAATTTTCCAGGGACGTGTTCCATAAATACCTTCGCCGTTTGCGGGTGTCCATTTCGCAATTTCATCCAAAATATTGAGCACATCGGGTTCAAGGTCTCCTTCGGGAGTCTGAACAACATTTAACAAGAGATTGCCGTTTTTGCTTACAATGTCAATCAACATCTGTATTACCTGAGTTCCGGTCATGTATTTCTGACCTGTGCGATAATACCAGTCACCAATTGAAGTATCAGTCTGCCAGGGATAAGGCGAGATTGAATCCAGTGCACCACGCTCTACATCCTGTACCCAACGGCCATTTGAAGCACGTAATTTGCAGGTATAAACAGCATCAAGTTTTCCTCCGTTTTTTGTTTTGTCCTGGTTGTAATAATAAGCCAGCATGTTTCTGCCAACTTCTCCGAAAGGGAGTTCGCTATCCGAATAAAGAAGGTCGGGCTGATAGTTATCAATCAGTTCGGTAATGCAAGCCAACCAATTTTTTTGATTTTCAGGGTTATTTGTGAGCCATTCCTTATCGTCGGGGGCAGTTTTGGGATGATAAAGTTCTTCAAATGCAGGATTTGTTCCATCGTAAGGAACTCCTGCCATAGGACCGGATTTGTCGGCACCCCTGCTCTTCTGAAACCAGGTATAACTGGCTCCAAGATGTTCTGAGACACCAAAACGTAATCCTTCTTTTTTTGCAGCTTTCTGCCAAAGGCCTACCACATCTTTCTTCGGACCCATGTTTACCGAATTCCATGAATGAATTTTGGAGTTCCAAAGGAAAAAATTATCGTGATGGGTAGCCATGCTTACAAAGTATTTGGCACCGACCTTTTTATAAAGCGCCATTAGCTGTTCAGGATTCCAGCGTTCGGCTTTCCACAGCGGAATAATATCTTTATAACCGAATTTAGAAGGATGGCCGTAGGTCGCCACATGATATTTATAATCGGCACTACCTTCTTCATACATTTGCCGGGCATACCAGTCACCCTGGCGCGGAACTGCCTGCGGACCCCAATGTGCCCAGATTCCAAACTTCGCATCGCGAAACCATTCGGGATATTGATACTGTTTAAATGACTCATCGGTTGGTTTGAACGTCTGTGCAAACAACTGATTTGCCGGAAGGACGCTGATTACAAATGCCAAAAGCGTCAGGTAAATAAATTTAATGGAGATTTTCTTCATGATGATTGATGTTATAGTGGTTTAAAATTGCACCAGTATTTTCATAATCTTTCCAGTATTTTTTGCCCACGCAGCAACAGTATTGGCAGCCTCTTCGGGTTGAATGACAAAGGTGACCATTTCGTCGAGCGGAAAAGTTCCTTGCTTCAGGTAATTGATGACTGCTTCAAAATCGGATGGAGTGGCGTTGCGTGAACCCAGAATGTCGATCTCTTTCTGTACCCAGAGTTTGGTTGCGAAACTGACATCATTCTTGGCATATCCGATACAAACCACACGGGCTGCAAAAGCGGCCTCTTCCAAAGCTGATTGGTAAGTAATAGGATTGCCGGCGGCTTCAATGATGACATCGGGTCCGTGTCCATTCGTAATCTTCAATAAAGCTTCGTGCAAATTGGTGGTTTTCGAATTAATTACATGGGTGGCCCCAATCTTGCTGGCGAGTGCGAGTTTCTGATCATCAATATCAACAGCAATGACCGTTGCGCCACGCAAGGCTGCACGGATAATTGCGCCTGAACCAATCATGCCACAACCAAATATCATCACTGTATCGATGTCTGTAACACGGCCACGATCAACGGCATGAAAACCGACAGTCAACGGTTCTACCATCGCGAGTTCTTTTGCCGAAAGCTGATCATCGGAAATCAGTTTCTGCCATGGGACAGTAATAAATTCCTGCATAGCCCCATCTCTTTGAACGCCCAGTGTCTGGTTGTAACGACAAGCATTAACTCTTCCTTTCCTGCACGACGAACATTGACCACAATTGGTGTACGGAACAACGGTAACGGCCTGGCCTGCTTTGAAATTTTCAGGCACTTCCTCCCCAATTGATTCAATGACCGCTGAAATCTCGTGTCCGGGAACACGCGGGTATTCTACCATGGGATTTTTTCCCAGAAAGGTACTCAGGTCGGAACCACAAAATCCGACATAGTTAATTTTCAGCAGCACTTCGCCTTTACCTGCTATTGGCGCAGGACGGTCGACTACCTGTATATTTTCTGGCGTAATAATTTGAATTGCTTTCATTGCCATTTATTTGAGATTAAAGTTTTCATTTTTTTGCTACTAGCAGTTGGCTTCTTGCGACTGGCAAATTTTTCGTAATTTTAAATTCATAATTGATACAATCGTGTGGCATTCCCACCCATTATTTTCAACTGCTCTGTATCAGAAAGAGAAGTGATGTTTTTTCGCACCAGTTCCATCCAGTTTTTATAAGAAGTGGCGACAAGGCAAACCGGCCAATCGGAACCAAACAGCAACCTGTCCGAACCAAAAGCTTCCAATATCACATCAAAATAGGGATGGAGCTGCGAAGTAGTCCATTTCTGATAATCGGCTTCGGTAACCATTCCCGAAATCTTGCAATTCACATTTTCACGTTTTGCAAGCTCCATTATATTCTCTTTCCAGGGAGACAATTCCTTCCTGCCAATTAAAGGCTTTGCAATGTGATCGAGTACAAAAACCTGATTGGGATGCTGATCAACAAACCTGATTGTATTGGACAACTGACGTTCAATAATCAGAATTTCATAAACAAGTGAATATTCTTTGAGTAATGAAATGCCACGGTTAAAGTCTTTCCGAAGAATAAATTCAGGATCAGGTTCTCCCTGAATCACATGACGTACACCTTTTAATAATTTTTCGTTGGCATATTTTTCGAGATAAACCTCCATATCATCCTGAATTAATGGCAACCAGCCCACAATCCCTTTTATAAAATCATTTTGATGTGCCATGCTGATTAACCAGTCTGTCTCTTCAACTGATTGCCTTGCCTGAACTGAAATTACACCATCTACCCCTGCTTCCTGAATGGTCGTTTTCAGGTTTTCAGGAAGGAAATCTTTGCGGATGACCTTCATTGAACCGTCAATCCAGTCGTATTCAATTGGATTGTATTTCCAGAAATGATGGTGCGAATCGAGGATCATGGCAGGTAGGAGAATTGGTTGTGAATGATTCCCTGCCGCTTCAGTTCGACCCAGAATTGTGCTGGTAATTCAGTATTTAAAAGATCGACATTGCGGTTAATGCGTGAAGGTTTGCTCGGATTCAGCGCAATCGAACTTATTTGCGGCATTGCAAAGGCAAACTTCAGGCACGCATCGCCGGGGAGAATTTTAAATTCTTCGCAAATTGCATAAAATTTTACACGCCATGCCAGTAGTTTTTGATCTTCAACCGATTGCTGATTTATTTTTCGGTAATCGAAAAAATCACCACCTGTTAAGAAACCGCCATTAAATATTGCTGAGTCGATAATGCCAACACCATCGTTGTGAATCTTCTCAATAAAAGTGACAATTTCGGGGGGATGATGATAGATGGTCAGTTTATTGGCAAACATCACCCAATCGAACTTCACATATTTGTATAATTCTTTGATGGTGAGCCAATCTTTTGCCCCGATTCCAACTGCTGTTACTTCACCTTTCGCCTTTAGTTCGAACAATGCTTTATAGGCTTCTATGATATCGTTCATTCTTTTAGCGCGATCGGTTGCATCTGTTGCAGCAAACAGGTATTCGTCGGGATCGTGAACCGATACTACTTGGGGTTTGTAATAACCGCCCAACAATTCGCACCCTTGTTCCCAGCACTCCAGAATTTCGGAGTAGCTGATCTTCTGAACCGCATCGTATTTCAGGTTGACCCATGCTCCGGGTTCGAAGGTCGGTTCAACAGTTGTGAGTGGTATCCGGTACCACCCTAATTTATTACTGATGATGATGTCATCTTTATCAATTCCAAGTTCTTTTAAACCTTTGCCAATTACTTCGAGTGCAAGACCTGCACCGTACTTACCGGCAGTATCGATCATTGGGACAGACTCCGAAACATCAAACCATTTTTTCATGATTTCAAGTTTCGTTTCGTCTGGCAACTCATGGTATAAGTTCCCCATAAAGCTTGTTCCATAAATGATTGGTGGAACAGATAATCCTGTTTTCCCCAATCTTCTTAAATCTTTTATATTTCTCATTCCCAATATCTGATCAGATTTTGAACACACTTTAATTATCACGTTTACAGAAGTATTGAAACAAATTTAAGAATTTTATATCGTTGTAACCCGGCCAATATCGGGTAAGCTTTCCGCAAAGGTTTGCGCAAAGCATTGCGGAAGAATAAAATGTTTTATAACATGAATATATGAATGCGGGAGAGGGTATGACAAGTAGAACATGATTGAAGAGAATTCAAATTATTGACTAATTTCGGATGATATTAGGGTAATGGGAATTGCTTCCTTTAATAATTTTTCAGAATATGGTCAAACGGAGGATTTCACTTAAAGATATCGCGAAAGAGCTTGGGGTTTCAATCTCAACGGTTTCCAGGGGACTCAGAGATCATCCCGACATTAGTGATGAAATGATTGTCAGGATAAAGGAGCTGGCCGGATTACGAAATTATTCGCCTAATCCGATGGCTATGGGCTTGTTGAAGCAACGAACCAAAATGATTGGCGTAATAGTACCTGATCTGGTAACCCATTTCTTCTCTTCTGTTATTTCTGGGATAGAAGAAGTCGCGAAAGGAAAAGGGTATTTTGTAATTGTTTCGCCATCGAACGAATCCTATCTCAAGGAGAAAGAGAATATTGACAATTTAATGAAGGCGAGAGTGGAAGGTTTTATTGTCTGTCTTTCGCAGGAGACAACCGATTATTCTCATTTTGAGCAGATTATTGAAGCAGAGATTCCGTTGGTATTTTTCGATCGGGTGTGTCTTAAAGAGATTGTTCCGACAGTCACAGCCGACAGTTTTGAAGCAGCACGTGGAATAACACACCATTTCTTCGGGAACAGTGCACGCCGGATTGCATATATTTCAGGACCTGATCACCTTAATATTTCAGACGAACGAAGAATGGGATATTTACAGGGCTTAACTGATTGCGGACTCGGATTCTGTCCCGAATACCTCGAAAAGTGTGATCTGAGCCCAATATCTGCGGCTAATGCAACCTTGCGGCTTTTAACACTTCCAAATCCACCTGATGCTATCTTTGGTATCAACGACACGGTTGTTTTTGCAGCAATGAAAGAGATCAGAAAATTCGGCCTGTCTGTACCTAAAGATATTTTGCTCGTTGGATTTACGGACGAGTTTCATGCTACTGTTGTGCATCCAATGTTAACATCCGTGATGCATCCTACGAATGAAATGGGAAGGGTCGCAGCCAACCTATTTTTTGAATTGACTGAAAATATGGGGCTCCCTCCGAAATCCGTTGAGCTGAAGACGAAACTTGTAATCAGGGAATCGTCGGTAAGAAAATAGATTTCATAAGAAAAGCCGCTGAATAAGCGGCTTTTCTTATGAAATCTATTTTCGATCAATAGAATTTTGAGCGTTTGTCAACGATTTTTGCATTTTCACGTAATGCTTCAAATGCAACCATATTGGCACGATAGTTAATCGATGCAGCTAACCTTTTCTTATCTGCTTTTATGTCCTGATCGGTACCAATGGTAACACTGGTTGCTTTCACAACATAAACTCCACTGGTTCCAGCAACTGGTTTTGAAACCTGATTTGCTTCGAGTGCTGTTGCAGCACCTGCAATGGCTGGTTCGAAACCTACACCAGGAATGGAGGATGATTCAAAATTGATATTTTGAGCTTCACCAACAGTAACTCCAAGGGTGGAAGCCAACTGAGCGAGATCAGATTTACCCGACATTTTTTCAATCAACTGTTGAGCTTTCTTTTCCTTTTTAACTTCAAGCTCAATACGAGGTTTTACTTCGCTAAAGGTGGAAATTCCTTTTACTTGTTCACCCGTCATTGTAGCAACTACAAACTGATCGCCAAGTTCGAATATTGGGGTTCCTTCAGTACTTAGAATAAGAGAACCAGTTTTTGCTTTGTAAGCAGCGCGGATCAAGGTGCGTGAATTTTCCAATCCTGCAATATCCTTATCGTTCTCGCGGACATTTGCGATGCGTTTATTTAATCCTTGTGCAACAATAGCCGCATTGAATTTCTTTGCATCCTGATTTTCGCTTGCAAATTTCGAAGCGGCAGTATAAGTTGCCTGGTATGTTTGGCTACTTGGTTCAATCAGGCGATTAATAACTGCCAACTGAACATTAGGAGCCGTTTTACCACGGTTGATTACCTGAAGCAGATGAAGTCCGAATTGTGTTTTAACAACCTGAAGATCGTTTACTTTTGCTGTGAATGCCGCTTCTTCGAATGGTTTTACCATCATTCCACGACGCATCCAACCAAGGCTTCCGCCGTTATTGGCCGATCCGGTATCATCAGATTTTGCACGGGCAACATCCTCAAATTTCTGACCTTTTACTACAATCAGGTTTTTAATGCTATCGATTGTGGCAGTCGCTTTGGCCAATTCAGCCTGTGAATTTACACGGATCAAAATATGACGGGCTTCAACAGAATCGGGTAGTTCTTCGAATTTTTGAATTTTTGCCAATTTCCAGCTTTTGCCATCCTTGTAAGGTCCGTAGATATCTCCGATTTTGCCTGCAAATGCAAATGCACCAAGTTCGGGAGAAAGCTCACCTTGTTTAAAGAAAGACGCATCAAAAGGAACATCAGAATTGATATTTACAAATGCGGCAGGATCTTCAACTGTTGCAAATTCCACTTTGATATCGTTTGACCATTTAATCAGCTTATCTTCATCAGTTTTAGATGCTACAACCGGAAACGATACGTACTCAATGTTACGGTTGTTTTCCTGTTTGTAGTTTTCCTTGTTCTTTTCGTAATAGGCTTTAAGTTCTTCTTCAGTTGCCTTTACATCGGTGTCAGTAATGGAAGAAAATGGTTTCGCAACAAACTGAATGTTCGCCTGATGATTACGGCCTTTAAGGTCGCTTTTGGCTTCGTCGCTTGTCACATAAATCCCTTTTGCCAGAAGATTGTTATATTTTGAAAAGGAACGTTCTTCGATGATTTGGTTTTCGATAAACAACCAATAGCTGCGTTCTTTGCCTGCGCTATTTGTCTGTTGGTATTTTAAAAACTGAATCAGCGCGCCACGGTTTAAGGTTCCAGTGTTAGGGTCGCGGAAAATGCTTTGAATGATGGCATGTGGATTTTTCCCCTGAACCATGTCAAAAAGTTCGGACGAACAGACACCGATTCCCAATTCTTCGTAGATATCTTTCATCGTGAGATTTCTCACCAAGTTCTGCCAGGTCTGTTCCTTGATCTGCTCAGTAGTCTGCGCGTCAAGCGAGGTTTTGCCTGAATTCATTTTGTAAATTTCTTCCAACTCACTCACTTTGGATTGAAACTCGGGGTAGGTTATCACTTTCCCATCAACTTCTGCCAATTCCATTGCCTTTCCACGCGTGAGTGAACTTGTTGACTTAAACAAGTCACCGAGAATAAATGCTGCGAGCGCCACTCCAATAAATATTGCAATTGCAATTCCGGCTCGGTTCCTGATTTTCTGTAATGTTGCCATCGATATTTGGTTACTTAAAAATTACTTTTACTTTTAGTTTATGAGGGTACGAATATAGTAAAATTCAACTTTGAATTACGGCGGATTGATGATTATTAAATCCTACCAGCTATTTTCATCTCCACGAGCTCAATTCTTGTTTTTGAACAGCGCAATATTTTAAATTCATATTTTCCAATTAACAAAATGGTGTTAATTTTTGGGAAGCTTGGATGATGATAAAGAAGGTAGCCTGCCAGTGTTTCATAACTATTATCTTCTTGAAGATTAGTATTGTATGTTTCATTGATCTCGTCTACTCCAAGTCGTCCCGAAAGGATAAAGTGATTCTCTTTTACCTTTTTAGAAATATTATTAGGTGTATCATGTTCATCTTCAATTTCTCCAAATATTTCCTCCAGAATGTCTTCAGTCGTGATCATACCTGCAATTCCTCCAAATTCATCCACAACAAGAGCCGTACTTTTATGCTCCCGAAGGAGTTTTGCCAGCAGTTTATTGGCTTCCATGGTTTCAGGAACAAATGAAACTTTCCGGAGGCAGGCCTCGATATTTTGAGGGTTGTTGAAGAGATCCGAGGAGTGGGCATACCCAACGATATTATCGCTTTTTTCTTTAAAAACTAAAATCTTTGAATAACCCGTATCGATGAATTTTTGCTTCAAAGGCTCGATTCCAGCGTTTATTTCAATTAGTTCAATCTCCGGACGTGGCACCATGCAGTCGCGAATTTTAATTTTTGAGAAATCAAGTGCATTTCTGAAAAGTTTAATTTCGTTGTCAAAATCGTGTTGGCTTGTTCCCTGAAAATCTTCCATTTCACCCAGGAAATGATCTAAGTCGGTTTTCCCAAATACGCGTTGTTCCTGTTTCGGACCAATTTCGGCATGCAACAAATATTTAAGCAGAAATTTGGAAATGCTGAGCGAAAACCGGGTGATGGGATAAAATAAGTAATAGAAAAATGCTGCCGGGACAGATAATAAGTTGAGTGCCTGATTATTTTTAAACTTAAATATCGTTTTGGGCAAAAATTCGGCAACGATAAGAATAATCAGTGTTGATATAATCGTTTGTGAAAAAAGCCGCAATGTTTCGTTTATTGCGTAACCTGCCATCAGGTTGTCGAGTATACTTGCAAATGACAAACTATAAACTACAAGGGCGATGTTATTGCCCACCAGCATGGTTGCGATAAATTGTCCGGGAGTTTGAAGAAACTTCGTGATTATTTGAGCGTGGATAAGATTTTTACTTTTATCGAGCTCTAACCTCAGTTTATCAGACGAAACAAAAGCGATCTCCATACCTGAAAAGAAGGCCGAAGCGATTAATGTAATCGTTATGATTATCAGTTCGTTCATTGTTTTTTAACCGGCATTATTTA
>Ga0302296_1001230_pt1 | contig 18904 bp, 21 predicted proteins | sample III_Fen_N3_1_FD_194546 | JGI IMG/M metagenome (GOLD analysis project Ga0302296, IMG submission 194546) | Peat permafrost microbial communities from Stordalen Mire near Abisko, Sweden - III_Fen_N3_1 | ecosystem: Environmental > Terrestrial > Soil > Wetlands > Permafrost | place: Sweden: Abisko...
CACTGATCAGATAGCCTTTTGCCTGTCCGAAGATGAACCCGAGAAGAAGTGATAATATAATTGCAGCAAATGTAAATTGAGCTATCAGTTTCAGGGGTTTGATTTTTGGAAAATTAAGGAGATATAATCCGATTGCACCAAATATCAGGGGGATAAAAAATGCCCCATATCCAAAGCCATAACCGATTATCATTTTTGCAAGGAAATGACCGCTTTTGCCTGACCAGTTTTTGACTGCGATATCCGGACCTGAAACGATATCCGAATCAGGCAGGCTCTGATCGGTCCTCCACCAGAAAAGATATGCCACACAGGCAATAAGAAGATATAAAGCGAATCCGGTGATAAGAATTCCAATTATAAATTTTATCCTCTCGTCAGTAAAAAATGATTTCTTTTTTACAGTTCCTTTTGGGGCTTTTGTATTCTTTTTACCGGTATCTTCCTTCTCTTTGGTCATCTCTAGGTAAAGTTTTTCTCTGTAGTAATCGTTTTTTAAAACGCAATCCAAAGGTAATAATTTTGAGCCTTACTCAAAAAGCGGACAGATAAAGTTTTATTTTGAATATTATAGAGGTTAGATACGTGGAAATAATCTCAGATTAATGAGAATAAATATTTTTAGCAGGGTGTTGCAAGTCATGAATAGGGCATCATTTCCCTACAGGCTTATCATCTTACTTATGAATTTATCTATTTCCTGCCTGGATACTCTTGCAAATTTTTGCCTTCGTTCGAAAGCCTCGTCAGGGATTTCCTTTTTATAAACTGTTTCAGCTGTAAAATGGAGCTCAGCAGGCCCCAGGATAAAGAAAAAACTCATAAGGACACCATCTATCGGACTAAAAGGAGTAGCTATATTTGGATTCTTGATATCAATTTCATTAGTATACCATACCTCGAATATCTTATTCTTATCTGCAGGAAATGTGACTTGTGCATTTTTGCAATTGAACCCGCATATTACTGCTGTTTTTGGAGTCTTATTAATTTCTATTCCACTCATAGCTTCAAATCCAGGAAACTGTTCCCCTGGTTGAACTGCATAGAAATATTTTAATGTAAACAGACTGAAATAGGTATCAAAGATCCCTTTTTCGGGATTGGATAGATTTAAAATACCTGAATTACCGAATGAAGAAAGCATTTCAAACAGAATCTTGTCTTTTTTAAATGATACAACAAGATTTTTAGGAAGAACCTCCTTGGGCATTGGTCCGAAACTACCTCTATAATCAATGTTATAATGGATTTCCCCCTGATTTATATACCTTCCCCCCTTTTCCTTACAGGAGAAACATGTTATTGCTAAGACTAGCGCAATGCACAATAGTTGGCTTAATCTCACTTATCTGATAGTATTTTGAGTTTCGTAAATGTACAATTTTTTTTTAACTTCAATTCCGCAGGTTGATTTTAATAAGGATGATGACGCATATGCGAATCTATTAATTGAATATCATAGATTCTATTCTGAGGAACCTGTTATGCATTAATGTTAATTTTGGTATTTTTGTGATCTTCCTGAATATCCAGATATGGAGAGGGAAGACAAAACCGGATATGCTATAAATTTATGGAGAAAAAACTCGCAGTTGTTGCCCTTGGCGGAAACGCTCTATTGAGAGGAGACCAGGCCGGTACGATAGATGAGCAGGAGCAAAATACTACTGAGACTCTTGAAAATCTTGTCTTTCTGATCAATGATGGATATGACATTGTAATAACTCATGGAAATGGTCCGCAGGTAGGGAACATACTTATGAGGAATGATGCAGGTGAGCAGATGTATGGAATTGCACAGATGCCTGTAGATATTTGTGTGGCTGACTCGCAAGGAGGAATAGGATACATGATCGAACGAATGTTCAGGAATGTGCTTAATAAATATGGGATTGAAAAAAATGTAATTTGCATAGTTACGCAGGTTCTGGTTGATATTAATGACCCTGCTTTTAACGATCCGCAGAAAAGGGTGGGGAAAATTTATTCCAAAGATCAGGCTGACGATCTCGCTCTGAGGAAAGGATGGATTTTCATGGAGGAAGTTAAAACACAGGGAGGTTATCGACGGGTAGTACCGTCACCAATTCCATCGAGAGTGATTAATAATTCAATTATTAAGGAGCTTGCAAGAAAGGGCAATATAGTTATAGCCGCCGGAGGAGGAGGTGTCCCGGTCTATATTGATGAAAAAAAAGATGTTCGTCCGGCTGAAGCTGTAGTAGATAAGGATCTGGCTTCATCACTTCTTGCCACAGAAATTGGTGCGGATGAGTTTTATATTCTTACAGATGTCCCTTATATTTATGTCAATTATAAAAAACCTGATCAGCAGATCAGGGAATTCCTTAATTATGAAGATACTTTGAAATACCTTAATGATGGCCAGTTTGCAAAGGGGAGTATGGCTCCTAAAATACAGGCATGTCTTAATTTTATTAAGCAGGGCGGTAAAAAGAGCGTCATCACTGAAGCCTTTAAACTTGCCGATAAAAAATATGGATCCAAGATTACTATGGAATATGAAGATGACCGGCGCTAGGTGTCAGGAATCAGGCAATAAGCTGCCTGTTGCCTGTCGTCCTTTGCCAGAACCCCCGGATTTATAAATATATCTTGCTTTTAGTTTTTTACTTTTGTCTTATTACTTTTGTCTTTTACCTTTAAATTATAAAATAATGTCAATTAATCTCCGTAACCGTCATTTTCTTAAACTGCTCGATTTTAAACCTGAAGAGATAAAGTATCTTCTTGATCTGTCTGCAAAACTGAAAAAAGCCAAAAAAGAAGGTGCAGAAATACAGCATCTTAAAGGCAAAAATATAGCATTGATTTTTGAAAAAGCTTCTACCCGTACCAGGTGTGCATTTGAGGTTGCTGCATACGATCAGGGGGCGCACGTAACTTATCTTGGACCAACCGGTTCACAAATAGGTCAGAAGGAATCGATGAAGGATACCGCCAGAGTTCTTGGTGGCATGTATGACGGTATTGAATATCGAGGGTACGGACAGGTTATAGTTGAGGAACTGGCAAAATATGCCGGAGTACCAGTATGGAACGGACTGACTAATGAATTCCATCCAACTCAGATTCTGGCTGATTTTCTTACAATGACAGAACATTCTGATAAACCGCTTAATAAAATGATATTCTGCTACCTGGGCGATGCCAGGTATAACATGGGCAACTCTCTTATGGTTGGCTCTGCAAAGATGGGTATCGATTTTAGAATTGCTGCACCTGAAGAGTATCAGCCTGCAAAAGAGTTGGTAGCAAAATGTAAGGCGATTGCACTAGAAACAGGAGGAAAGATTACAATTACCAATAAGGTAGCTGACGCAGTAAAAGGCGCTGATTTTCTGTATACTGACGTATGGGTTTCGATGGGTGAGCCTGATTCGGTATGGGAAGAACGAATAAGGCTTTTAAAACCTTTCCAGGTGAATATGAACGTTATTAATCTTACAGGTAACCCTTCAGTAAAATTTCTGCATTGTCTGCCTGCTTTTCATAACAGGGAAACAAAAGTAGGTGAGGATATCTTCATGAAATTTGGTCTCGATGGGATGGAAGTGACTGAAGATGTATTTGAATCAGGTCATTCTATCGTTTTTGATGAAGCGGAAAACCGACTGCACACTATTAAAGCAGTGATGGTGGCTACATTGGGAATGTAGGTGGCCCCCCTGCCCCCCTGAAGGGGGGTATGTCCTTGGACATGAACGAAATATTCTTAAAAACCGCGAACAAGCCCCCCTTTAGGGGGGATGGGGGGCTCGGATTACTTTATTAGCTCCTTCACAAAATAGAACGTCATTGCAAACGACGCTGCAAGTTTAAGTCCGATGCCGGTAAGGAATCCGAGAAGGCTGCCGAAACCCGCCTTGAAGGCATAACTCAAATCGTCTTTAAATATCATTTCACCAACGAATGCCCCGATTAGCGGTCCAAGAATGATCCCTAACGGACCAAGAAAGAAACCGATTATTAGTCCTATGGTTGCACCTTTGGTGCCGTACTTTGAACCACCGAAGCGCCTGGTTCCCCATACAGGTACAATATAATCCACAATTGTTACTATTACAGTGATTATACCGAATGTGATTAAGGTAGGAGTAGAAAACTGGCCAAACCTGGTGAGATGCAAAAAGATTATTCCAAGGAAACTTAGAGGCGGTCCGGGTAATACAGGTACCAGGCACCCGATTATCCCCACAATCATAAATACGATACCCAGACTAAGGAGTATATAGTCAGACATTCAGATGTTAATTTTCACTTCTTGCCGAGATCTTCGAACTCAACATTAGTAAATTCTTCTGCGGCTATTGGGTTTATTTCAGACTTAACTTCCTGAAAGGATGTCATATCATGAGATTCCGGAAAGTTTTTACCGTTTTCTATAAATGTTACAGCATCTTTCAGCCCTTCCGAGAATTTATCAAAATCTTCCTTGTAGAGAAATATCTTATGTTTTTCATAAAATACCTTACCTTCTTTCCCTAAACGTTTCTTGCTTTCTGTAATGGTCAGATAATAATCATCTTTCCTTGTTGCTTTCACATCAAAAAAATAGGTTCTTTTACCGGCACGCACCACCTTGGTGAAAATTTCCTCTTTAATAATCTTTTCTTCATGCCCGTTTATGACTTCCTGTATACCAGCTTCTTCTTCCATTTCTAGGTCAGTTAGTGTTAGGGTTTTCTTTTGTATTGTCAAATGTAACAATTATTTTCTCAAATCAAAATGGGTAAGATTATTTGTCCTTAATTTTGACAAGATGTTTTGAGGCTAAGGGAAAAAGAGTATTTTTGCAGCGGAAAATCGAGGTTCTTTATAAATGATAAGCAGAAGATTACTACGTATAAAAGCCCTGATGGCTCTTTATGCTTTTAACCGCAGGGAAGATGATCATATTGTCCAGGCTGAGACAGAATTAATGTTCAGCATTGGTAAGAGTTACGATCTGTATCATTATCTCATGTTGCTGGTGCTTGAGCTTGCTGATATAGCACAGGAAAAGATTGATCAGGCTCTTCAGAAAAGAATGCCGTCTCATGCGGACCTGAATCCGAGAAAAAGATTCGTTGATAATCATCTTATCGCACAACTCAGAAAAAATAACGAGTTAATAAACTATATTTCCTCCAAAAAACTTACCTGGGTAAATAACTCCCATATTCCTCGTTTGCTGTATAACAAAATGATTGTATGGGAAGTATATGAAGAATACATGGATCTTGTATCTTCAAATTATCTCACGGATAAAAAATTCATCATCAGGCTTATAACAGAACTTTTTTCAAATTCGGAAGATTTGCACTCAAGCCTTGAAGAACAGAGCATCTACTGGAATGATGACATGGAATATATTACATCCATGCTGGAGAAAACCCTTAAAAAATTTAAGACTGACTCCACAGAAGCTGCACCCTTAATGCCATTATTCAAAAATACTGAGGATGAGGAGTTCGTTAAAATTCTTTTCCGGAAAGCTGTTCAGAACTCCCAAAAGTGTTCAGAGCTTATTGATAAGAATACAACCAACTGGGAGGTAGACAGAATTGCTTTAATGGATATCCTTGTTATGCAGCTCGCTATAACTGAAATAATGGAATTTCCTGAAATTCCAGTGAAGGTTACTCTGAATGAATACATTGAGATTGCCAAATACTATTGTACTTCTAAAAGCAGTACCTTTGTAAATGGGATACTTGACAATATAGTTAAGGAAATCCGTGATGAAGGCCTCTTTAATAAGTTTGGTAGAGGCCTGGTTGGAGAGTCTGTAGCTGACGAAAGTTAGTAATTAGATATTAGTGGAACATTATGAAGAAGATTATTGTATTTTCCTGGATATTAGTCATATTACTTGCCTCAGGATGTGGCAGCAGAAGTGGCAATAATCCTAAAGTCAGTGGTCAGAAGAATGGAACAAGTGAAATAAACTTTCGGGAGTATCAGCATGATTTCGGAAAGGTTGCAGAAGGGGAAAAGTTAAGCTATACATTTACATTTGAAAACAAAGGAACTACAGACCTGATTATCAACTCGGCTTCGACATCATGTGGATGTACAGTTCCAAAATATGATTCTAAACCAATCCCTTCAGGTGGCAGCGGAAACCTAGAGGTAGTCTTTGACACTTCCGGAAGAAACGGAACGCAGACTAAGGTGATTACTGTTAAATCTAATGCTGCCACACAGGTTGTATTATTAAAAATAACTGCAGAAGTAGTAACGAACGATAAATAACACTAATTAATAATTGAGACAATGACCAATTTTGCTTATTTGTATTTGATGGGTCAGCCAGCCGGAGCAGCCGGACAGACTAATCCGCTTGTGACTTTTCTTCCACTTATCCTTGTTTTTGTTGTATTCTATTTTTTCATGATCAGACCACAAATGAAAAAACAAAAAGAAATGACAAACTACAGATCCTCTCTTAAAAAAGGGGATAAGGTAATAACTACCGGAGGTATATACGGCAGAGTATATGAAGTGAAAGATAACTCCGTAACTGTTGATGTTGGGGGAGATATAAAACTGAAAATCGATAAGAATGCTCTTCTGAAGGATCCTTCAGCTGACGAATAGCAATTATATTGTTTACCCTGATCCCTGAGTGAAAAAGGAAGATGGAATACCGGCAGAGAACCTTACAAAGAAAAGAGTAAGAGTAATCAACAGAGATGTTGCTGTATTTGCTTTCTTCCTTTTACTCTCATTTCTTTTCTGGTACCTTAATTCTCTGGGAAAAGAGGCAGAGGCGGGAATAAGATACCGGGTAAAATATACCAATATTCCTAAAGAAAGAGTCATTACCGAAATTGTGCCGGCAGACCTGGATTTGTTTCTAAAAGGCCCCGGATATTCAATTTTGAAGCTTAAATTTTCTGGAAGGAGATCACCTGTCATTATTGATATTTCAAAGGTCAGTTACAAGAGAGCTCAGGGAGGGAAAGCTTTAAACTATTTCATTGTCACGTCAGGACTGACAAAGAGCCTGAATGTACAGATGAGGTCGGGATGCGAGATAACTTCCATAAAACCTGATACTCTGTTTTTCACACTCGACAAAATTATCGCAAAATCATTGGCAGTTCCTGAAAATATGCCTTACAAAAAATAAAAGAAATGATCTCGTACAGGCAGGTACACATGGTAACAAACCAAAAATCAGGATTCAGACTTGGGTTAACAGGAGGAATCGGAAGTGGTAAAACTTCTGTTGGCAGAGTCTTTGATGTATTGGGAATACCTGTTTTTTCAGCTGACAGGGAGGCAAGTGAAATAATGGAAACCGAGAGTGAGATAAAAAAAGACCTGAACACTATAACCGGAACAGATCTTTATAGTGACGGGACTCTAAACCGCGGCAGACTTTCTTCAATTATTTTTAATGATTGCATTGTCCTTCAAAAAGTAAATTCGCTCGTCCATCCTGTCGTTTTTGATCATTTCAGAAAATGGGTCACAAATCAGACTTCCCCCTACGTGATTATGGAAGCTGCAATTCTTTTTGAAAGCGGGGCATTAGAATTTGTTGACAGGGTGACTACAGTTGTTTCACCGGTTGAGGAGAGGATTGATAGAGTAATCAAAAGGAATAAATTGACAAGGGAGCAGGTGATGGAGAGGATGAGAAATCAGATGGATGATGAGTCAAGAATAAAATTATCTGATTATATTATCTATAATTCGGAGAATGATATGATCATTCCTGCAATCCTTAAGATACACAACGAAATATTAACCTTTATTAAAGCGCAGACCTGAAAATGGGAATGTTTGGAAAATGGCTGGGCGGAGGACTTGGCTTTGCAATGGGAGGGCCGATAGGAGGACTTTTAGGTTTTCTGGTTGGCTCAATGATTGACGGCAGCACCGTTAATACTTCTACATATACTGCTGGAAACGCACGAACTAGTCAGGGTGATTTCGGAATGAGTCTTTTGGTACTCGTTGCAGCAGTGATGAAAGCAGATGGAAAAGTTGTAAAATCAGAACTCGATTATGTTAAGCAATTCTTTATCAGGCAATTTGGGCAGGAATCAGCCAGACAGGCCTTGCTGATGCTTAAAGATATTCTCAAGCAGGAAATCCCGGTCAGGGATGTTTGTCTTCAGATAAAGGGAAATATGGATTACTCTTCAAGACTGCAATTGTTACACATATTATTTAATATCTCGCTGGCTGATACTGTTATACATCCATCTGAAATTGAGATTATCGAAAAAATTTCAACATATCTTGGCGTTGCTTCGGGCGATTTTTTGTCAATAAAGAATATGTTTATACCAGAAACAGATTCTTCTTATAAAATTCTTGAAATAAATCCTGCTGCTTCGAATGAAGATGTAAAAAAAGCATACAGAGAAATGGCGAAGAAGTATCATCCCGACAAAGTAAGCCATCTTGGTGAAGATTTCAGAAAATCGGCAGATGAGAAATTTGCCATGGTTAACGAAGCCTACGAAAAGATTAAAAAAGAAAGAAATATGAACTAGTGATTTATCATCTTGTTGAATTACAAAGAGACACAAAGTAAATCATTAAGGCGCTCAAAGGAAGAAAAATTTTAAAAAACACATATTAAAAAACTTACTTTACAATTCTAGAATTAAATTTGTACCAAAATTAATAAAATATGATTTTAAAAGATATTCTGGCAATTTCTGGAGAACCAGGGCTTTTCAAATTTATTGCACAGGGGAAAAATGCAATAATCGTTGAACACCTTGAGACAAAAAAAAGAAGCAGTGCCTATGGCTCCGCAAAAGTGAGCTCATTGGAGGATATTGCAATTTTTACTGAAAAGGAAGATATGCCGCTCGGTAAAGTATTCGATCTTATACAGGAGAAAGCAAATGGAGGTCCGGCAATTGATTCAAAAGCAGATTCAGCCAAGCTGAAGAGCTGGTTTGAAGGAGTTCTTCCGGAATATTCAAAAGATAAGGTTTATGTAAGTGACATTAAGAAGCTTGCAAATTGGTATAATATTCTGCATAACCTGAATCTTCTTGTCAAAGAGGAGCCTGAAGCAGAAAAAGAAGAAAAGGCAGTGAAGACAAAGGGATCTGAGAAGGAAGCAGCTCCTGTTGAAAAGAAAAAGAAGAAAACACCAGCCAAACCGAAGAGCGAATAATCAAAATCGTACATAAATGAATTTTGGCGGCCACGAAGTAGTTTACAATTATTCTGACTCTCAGATAATCATACTTCCTGTTCCATATGATGCCACCAGTACCTGGATGAAAGGAGCTGATAAAGGTCCAGATGCCATTCTTGAAGCTTCTGTCAATCTTGAATTCTACGATATTGAAACATCATCGGAGGCTCATCTTATGGGAATTCATACTGTAAGTCCTGTTCTTGAGAATGATTCTCCAGATAAACTTGTGGATTCTGTCTGTAACCGTGTAAGTTCGCTTTTGTCTGATAAAAAATTCCCGGTCATTATTGGTGGAAACCATACAGTTTCAATTGGAGCATTTAAAGCTATTTCTGAAAAATATAGGAAGTTAAGCATACTTCAACTTGACGCTCATGCTGATCTGAGGCAGAGTTATGAGGGATCGGCGTTTAATCATGCCTGTGCAATGGCAAGAGCACGTGAATATGCACCAGTTGTTCAGGTTGGAATAAGAAGCATGTCAACCGAAGAGTTGCCACATGCGGAGAAAGACAGAATCTTCTTTTCCCATGAACTTTATTACGATAAAAGTCTATACAACAAGGCTCTTGAAAAGCTCTCCGAAGACGTTTATATAACAATAGATATGGATGTTTTCGACCCCTCTTTAATCCCATCAACCGGAACACCTGAACCAGGAGGTCCTCCATATTTTGAATTGATGCACTTTTTAAGGGATGTAATAAGAGCCAGGAATGTAGTCGGGTTTGACCTGGTTGAATTATGTCCGTCAGTTTCAAATAGAGCACCAGATTTTATAGCTGCCAAAATAATTTACCAGCTACTGAGTTACCGGTTTGCGTCACGATAGAGACAGTTCTCAGGCCTGTCCATGAAACCTAGTCCTGCTTCTTTGCATCTTCCCAGATCACATTCATCTCGTCAAGACTCATATCATGAAGTGATTTTCCTTTTTTGAGAGTCTCATTTTCCAGGAAATTAAATCTCTTAATAAACTTCCTGTTTGTTTTTTCAAGAGCAGCTTCCGGATCGATTCCATACAGACGCGATGCATTTATTATTGAGAATAGCACATCCCCGAGTTCTGATTCTATTGATTCCGTATTATGGTTATCTATCTCCACCTTTAACTCTGATAATTCTTCCATAACTTTATCCCATATTTGCTCGCGTTTTTCCCAGTCAAAGCCAACGCCCCTTACTTTTTCCTGGATACGGTTGGCTTTTATTATCGCCGGGAGAGAAGCCGGTACACCTGAAAGGACTGGTTTATAGCCTTTATCCTCCTTTATTTTTAATTGTTCCCAGTTCTCTTCCACCTCCGACGCTCCTGCAACTTTTACATCACCAAAGACATGCGGATGCCTGTAAATAAGTTTTTTATTTATTCCCTCAAGGACATCGGTCATTGTGAAGGCACCCTTCTCAGAACCAATCTTTGCATAAAAGACTATGTGAAGCATAATGTCTCCCAGTTCATTTTTGATACCTGCATCACTGCCCGAAAAGATAGACTCTGCTAATTCGTAGGTCTCTTCAATGGTAAGTTTCCTCAGACTTTCATTAGTTTGTTTCATGTCCCATGGACATTTCTGTCTGAGTTCATCTATTATATCGAGCAGCCTGTTAAATTCTTCAAGGCTTTTTTCTCTGTCATTCATAAAAAACTGATTTAAAATAAACGATTTGGAGATGCTTTTTTTGTAGCCACATCGACACGTAAAACTGATCCGACAGACAGGCTGAGTAACTCAGATACATCAGCTCCGTTTATTGATATTTCGAGCAGCTCAAGCTGATTGAATCTGGCAAGCATCTCGCCAACAGGCACATCATTATACCTGAGTGATATCTGATCAGTATAATTTTTATTGCTCTGAATGAGAATACGATATGGCTTGTTTTCAAAAACCCTGTAAAACACTTCCCTGGTGATATTTGAGATTGCGTTACCATAAGAGTCAATAAAAATAATACTTCCTATAATTACATCCTTATCGATAGTTGCCCTGAGTGGTACCCGTTCACTTAAAGTCTTAATTGTTTTTCCAAGATCCTGTGGATTTTTTCCTGAAATCAAATCAGCAGCAGCTTTCGAAAATATCTCAAGCTCATCTGTCATTTCCTGATGATCAAGCTTAATTACCTCTTCCGGGTCAGAGTTTAGTATCAGGTTAAAGATTCCGTTATCAGTACCTACAAAAAAGTGATCTTTTGCTTTTACAACCAGGTAATCCTGGTCCTTACGCGCTTCGGAATGTACACATATAATGTGGACTGACCCTTTGGGATAATTATTATATGTATTCCTGATGATAAAGGAAGCGTGTGAAATATTAAATGCCGGTATATTTCCGGCGTTATCAATTATAGTTGTTCCGGGTGATCTGCTGATAAGCTTACCTTTGATGATACCCCAATAGATATCATCAGGCTTCCATTCTGTTGTTAATGTAATGACCGGCATATGAAAAAACTTATAACAAAGATAATCTTCTAAGGAAAAAATAACCTTACTTTGCAGTGTTCAATGAAGTTTTTTATGAACTATTTACCATGAAATTAGTTTTGTTTGGTGAATTGGACATGAGTCTGTTAATATTTGCTACGTTTAATGACAGAGATAATCATATTTCTTGAGGATATTGACCCTGTTGTCTTCTTCGGCACAAACAATTCGCTGCTCGATAAAATCCGGAGTTTTTTTCCTAAAATTAAGATCATGGCCAGAGGTAATGAGATTAAATGCATGGGAGAGGAGACAGAAATAACCATTTTTGCCGAGAAGTTTAATGAACTCATAGAATATTACAGAAAATATCACAGGCTTGATGAACAGGACATAGAAAAGTATCTTTTTGATGCTGAACATATGAAATCGGCATCAATGGGTGAGTTTGAACATGTTATTGTCTTTGGTACAAGCGGAAAACCTGTGCGTTCAAGAACAGTCAATCAGGCACTCCTTGTAAATGATTATAAAGTCAATGATCTTATTATCGCTGAAGGTCCTGCCGGTACTGGAAAAACATACACATCAATCGCCCTTGCGGTAAAAGCACTTAAGGATCGTGAGGTCAAAAAAATCATTCTCACCCGCCCGGCTGTGGAGGCAGGAGAAAGACTTGGTTTTCTTCCCGGTGATATGAAGGAAAAACTCGATCCTTACCTGCAGCCACTTTACGATGCGTTGCATGATATGTTGCCTTATAAAAAGCTGGAAACCTGGATTGAAGATGGAACTGTTCAGATTGCACCGCTGGCCTTTATGAGGGGAAGGACACTGGAAAATGCTTTTGTAATTCTGGATGAGGCTCAAAATGCAACTATCAGCCAGATTAAAATGTTCCTGACCAGGATGGGAGTAAGCTCTAAATTCATTATGACCGGAGATACTACTCAGATTGATCTTCCTAGGAAGAATGATTCAGGACTCCTCATGGCAATGAGAATTCTGGCTAATATCGAAGGTATTTCGATCATCAAATTCGATGAACGGGATATTGTCAGGCATAAACTTGTAAAAAGAATCGTTAGAGCGTATGAAAAGGAAGAAAATGAAATCGATAAATTAAAAAATAGTAATATTAAATAGAAACAGATATATCCTGTTTTACACATACCCCTTCACCTTCCCTTAAGACTAAGAGAAATGGAGAATGAAGCTCAACTACCTTCCCTTATTGTTTAAGGTAAGGGTTAAGAAAAACTATAGAAAAGAAAACCAGAAAAGATATGGCAAAGACAATTTTAACAACAGATTACAATTTCCCCGGTCAGAAAAACATTTATAAAGGGAAGGTGAGAGATGTCTATAACATTGACGATAAGTACCTGCTAATGATAGTTTCGGACAGGATTTCTGCATTCGACGTGGTACTTCCAAGAGGTATTCCTTATAAAGGGCAGGTGCTTAATCAGATAGCCGCAAAATTCCTTGACGCCACAAGTGATATTGTACCAAACTGGAAAATCGCTACTCCTGATCCGACAGTAACTTTTGGACACAGGTGTGAACCATACCCTGTTGAGATGATTGTAAGAGCTTATCTCACAGGATCTTCATGGAGGACCTACAAAGGAGGCGCCAGGGAGATATGCGGAATTAAAATTCCTGATGGAATGAAAGAACATCAGCGATTTGAAACTCCTGTAATCACTCCAACAACAAAAGCCGAGCAGGGCAGACATGATGAAGATATCTCACGATCAGAAATTATCAGAACCGGTCTTATTTCTGAAGAAGATTACAGGCAGATTGAAAAATATACTATGGAAGTATTTATAAGAGGATCTGAGATTGCCAGAAAACATGGTCTGATTCTTGTAGACACCAAATATGAATTTGGGAAAAAAGATGGCAAAATCTATCTGATTGATGAGATTAATACTCCTGATTCATCAAGGTATTTTTATGCAGATACCTATGAAGAAAATTTCAAAAAAGGTCTGCCACAGAAGCAATTATCCAAAGAGTTCGTCAGGGAGTGGCTTATGGCCAATGGATTCCAGGGAAGGACCGGGGAGAAGGTTCCTGAAATGACTGAAGAATATGTAAATCAGGTATCAGACAGATATATAGAACTTTATGAGAATATTACCGGAGAAAAATTTGTTAAGTCGGATATCACAAATGTTCCGGAACGAATTGAAAAGAACTGCAGAGCATTTTTGAAATCATTTTAAATACCATTAAGACTTAAAAAATAAGTAATGAGAATATTCACCCGGATCAAGTCAATACTGCTCATGATATCCTTGCTGAATTGTACGAGTACATTATTTTCACAGGTTCTCGTTGAACGATCGAAAGACAAGGTGATTATCTCCGGAGTTGCCTACTATATACACCAGGTTAAAAAAGGGGAAACTGCGTATTCTGTTTCGAAAGCCTATGGAATAACTGTTGAAGATCTCGATCGGGAAAATCCTCCGGCTGTATACGGTATAAAGGAAGGAGAATCACTGAGAATTCCTGTTAAAATGGTCACAGATACACAGGCACCAGAGATAGTCCCTCTTAAACGCGAGCATGATGATACAAGATTCATCTATCACGATCTCAGACCAGGGGAAACTGTTTATTCTCTTTCAAAATCTTTTGGTGTTTCCGAGAATGAGATCATTCAAAGCAACCCGGGGATCGATATTAATAAGCTGTCAATCGGTACTGAAATAGCCGTTCCAAAAAGGCAATTCATGGCTTCCCAACAGAAATTTGATGAACAGGAGAAAAAGTATATTTACCACAAAGTGATTGAGGGCGAATCTATCTCCTCAATTGCAAAAAAGTATGGTCTTACAGTCAGACAATTACGCAGAGAAAACAGGGACTTGCGATTTCCTCAGGTTGGTGATTTTGTACGGATTCCCGGTTCTCAAACTGCTGAAGTTCCGGAACCCGTGCCGGCTAAAGCCGATACAATTATCCCCGTTGATGAGATAGTCCCTGTAAAAATTGTACGATCTGGCTATACTCAGGTCAAGGATTTAAAAGGATCTATGGATGTAGCAGTATTACTGCCTTTTTACCTTCATGAAAATTCATCACGGACAGATATTGATTCATCTAAATTTGTAAAAGGGAAAAGAGTATATAAATCAATTCAGGTTTCCGATGACTGGATATATCCGGGCAGTGTTGATTTTCTTGAAATGTACCAGGGAATTTTGCTTGCATCTGATACTTTACGCTCATTGGGATTAAATATAAATATTCATACCTACGATATTAAAGACGATTCGATTGAGGTCGAAAAACTTATTAATACCGGAAAACTATCAAATATGGATCTGATAATAGGGCCGGTTTATTCCCGTAATCTGGTTCGGGTTTCTTCATATGCAGGGAGGCTTGGAATACCTGTAGTTTCACCTGTACCTCTGGTTAATAATTCAGCACTTTATAATAATCCTACGCTGTTTATGTCAAGTGCTTCCCTGGAGGTTGCCCAAAAAGCCCTTGCTAAGAAAATAGGCGAATATTATGATCATAATATAGTTTTTATTCATGCCGACACCCTTGATATAGATGAGGATGTAAAAAGATTTAAGAATCTTATATTTAACGAGCTAAGTTATAAGTTGCCCTTTGAAGACATTAAGTTTAAAGAGTTTAAATTTTATAGCAAGTCAATGTTCAATAATGACTCAATAAACAGGTTGAGTCATGCACTTTCTGAACAGGCTAATAATGTAGTGATTATCGCATCCGAAGATCCTGCAGTCATCAGTGAGGTTATTGATAATGTTAGTGGCCTTTCACGAAGGTTTAATCTGAAGCTATTCGCATATCCTGTATTGAGAGATCTTACCAGGCTCGACCAAAAGGAACTCTTTGATATGGATATTCTGGTTTATTCCCCAATATGGATTGACTATTCCAAGAAAAATGTAAAGCGATTCAATTTAAACTTCAGACAAAAATTCTATACTCAGCCACTTGAAAAAAGTTACTCTTGGCAGGGGTTTGATATTGCATTCTACTTTCTTAGCGGATTAGCAATGCATGGCAAGAGTTTTATAGAGCATCCCGAGAACAATTATCCCGATCTGCTGCAAAGTGAATATGACTTTGTAAGGGTAAACAACGGCGATGGTTTTGAGAATCACAAACTCTTTATGGTCAGATATACAAAGAATTACGAGGTGATTCTGGAAAACGAGAATAAGCTTCCATACTAATACTAACTTCTTTGTGTTAATAAAAATTAACAATCGGGAATATTCTGAGATAATGCGTTGTCTAATATCTTGAAGTATGATAGGAGAGTCTTACGATGTAACCGAAGAACAAGATTTGGTAAAGGCATCTCTGGATGGTGATAAACGTGCTTTCGGAGAGATTGTGAACCGTTATCAGAAGATGGTTGCACGTACAGTAAAAGGTATGTTGGGAGATTCAGTTTTTGCTGAAGATATCGGACAAGAGGTATTTATAAATCTTTTTTACGCATTAGCAGAGTTCAGAGGGGAATCGAAACTCTCAACATACATTCAGAAAATTGCGGTGAATCTGACTCTTAATGAGATAAAAAGAAGGAAAAGGTTCTTTTCAATGTTTTCTCACAAGGAAAATAACGAAATGCATGAATATGATATTGCAGATAATGATACTGAAGAAAAAAGGGAAGCTGCAGAAATAGTTAACAAAGCTTTATTAGCCATGGATCCAAAATTCAGGATAATATTGACAATGAGAATGCTTCAGGGATATTCAACCAAAGAAACAGCTGAAATACTTGATCTGCCGCTGGGAACTGTTCTTTCAAGACTATCAAGAGCTCAGGAGCAATTGAGAAGTATATTAATTAAATTGTAATAAAATAGAATAATATGAATGCCTCAGAGATCAAAAAACTGATGATCAATTCGCTGAATAAGGATGCCGATACGAGTGAGGCTGTCCGGAAACTTGAGAATGAGGGTGTCTCTTATGATTTCAGTCAAAACTTTGGAAACAAAGTGATTAACAAGCTTTTGACGGCAGGGTTAACTGTGAACAAAGAAGTGGAATTCGTAAAATATATGAATTTTGCATTCTATAGGATTGCACTGACAGGGGTTGCTGCGATTATTATTCTGCTTATTTCCATCTTCTTTATGGAAGGATCACTTTCCCTTAATTCATTCCTCGGACTAAGCGATAATTATGATGAATCTATTATTTGTCTGTTAACCGGTAATTAAAAGCAAATGAGAGCAAAATCTGTTATAGTAATTCTTGCAACCCTGATAATAGGATTTATTATAGGCATGCTCACTTCAGCACAGTTAAGATATCACAGACTTAAACCAGTTAGGGTGTACTTTTCTGAAGAGAGATTCCGAGATGGCTTTTATAAAGCAATACAACCCGATGGGCTGCAAAAAGAAAAAATAGACCTTGTCCTTGATAAGTATGCTAAAATAAATTCTGATCTTCAGAATAATTTCCGGAGAGATCTTGATGCGAATATGAAGGAATTCAGAAAGGAGTTGGATTTGAATCTTTCAAAAGACCAGATAGCGAGATTAAAAGAAATGGATGATCGTCGTCAGGAGATGGTCAGGCAAAACAGACGAAATCATGAACCGGATTCTCTTAATTCAAAGCAGGACAGGCACCGGTTTCAGGAAGGTGGTTTTCCTCCGGAGGGTCATTCCCGTTTCCGTGATCCAGATACTATAAGGTTACCGGATAAGAAATAAAAGATAATCAAGTATTATCGGCAACTCATCACTACTTACCCCCAGAGAAATGAGCAGATCTTTGTCTTCCGTGAAAATCAGGATAAACTGTTCCTTTTTAAGTTCCCCACTGATAATACTTTGCCGATATAGCTCAACAGCTTCTTTTTTCTTACCTCTGCACAGAGAAAGATGTCCTTTATTAATGTAGTCATGTGCATTGAGTTTCCCTGCAGATAATCTGTCATAGTATTTCTCTGATTCATCAAATCTGCCAAGTGCAAAATAGCAGAATGCTATTGGCCTCAATATCTTCAGGTTGCCTGGTTCCTTATATTCCACTATAAAGTAGTATTTTAAAGCCTCCTCATATTTCCTGAGATCAAGATAACAATGGGCTATCATAATAATTGTATGGATATTTTCAGGTTCAAGCTCCGATGCCTGATGGTAATAATCGAGAGCCTCGTTATTCTTTCCAAGCCTGCGGAGACAAAGTCCTATCTTCTTGATTGTCCATACTTTTCTATCGATAAGCTCTGCTCTTCTGTAATATTTTAGGGCCTCATCATAATCATTGCTCTCCTGATAGCAATAGGCTATCTTTTCATAAAGCTGTACCTCCGATGGTTTTTCCTTTACTTGCTTAAGGAATAACTGAAGTGCATCGCTGTAAAAGTTCTTGCTGAAAAAATAATCAGCCAGGCCGGCTTCAGCTTCAGAAGCATTACAGGTTAACCTGAAAAATTCCGAATTATAAATGTCAAGCTTTCCTATAAAAAGATCCTCAAATTCTTTCCTGTCAGGCGATAGTTTAAAGAACCTGTAAATGTCCTGCAAATATTGGGTTATATTGGTCCTGAATACTTTATATGGATCAGTACCGGAATCATCTTCATTCAGCTGCTGAAGTCCTTCCAGTTCCAACCTGAATACTTTCAGCATCATCGTTTTCTGCGAAGAAGGCAGGTGTTTCAGATTCAGGAGCAGGGAATATTTATCTGAATTGCAGATATAAGGGGTCTTATATAATGCCTCCGCCAGCTCATTTGTACCCGGACCCAGTATTTCGTCCTGATATATCTCATCAACTGTCTCGTGGTCAGGATAGAAAGGTACAAACCAGTTCTGGAAATCTTTAAAGAAGTCGAAATGCTTCATATTTGCAAAAGCTGACATATAGACATCGGCTCCTTCCATCTGAAGTTTTGTAAGTTCCTCCATTGTCTTGAATATCTCTTCCGAGTCACTGAACATTTCTTTCCAATCAGGGTTTTTTTCTTCATACTTATCTTTTGGAAGAATATTATCGAGATCAAGTTTTTCTTCGATCATTGGTCTTAACCTGGCAACCTGTGGTAAGATCTCGTCCTGAAGTTTTCTGCTAAGATTTTCTGTTTCCCTCGATCTGATGATCTGAAGAACGATTATCCTGCAGTGTTCTTTAAATTTAGTATCCCGGCTCATTTTTTGGATACTGTCGGTGATTTCGGGATATAGTAAAATTCTTGTGTTGTAATAATGCAGATTAAGAATGAGTCCGGAAAGTGCCCTCTCCATAACCTGTTC
>Ga0302296_1001235_pt1 | contig 18857 bp, 19 predicted proteins | sample III_Fen_N3_1_FD_194546 | JGI IMG/M metagenome (GOLD analysis project Ga0302296, IMG submission 194546) | Peat permafrost microbial communities from Stordalen Mire near Abisko, Sweden - III_Fen_N3_1 | ecosystem: Environmental > Terrestrial > Soil > Wetlands > Permafrost | place: Sweden: Abisko...
CACAAAAGATACTATATATTAGCATAAAAGGTGAAAATACACCATAGCTAATACACAAACATATTATATACTTGCGAAATACAATATGCAAATATATAAGTGAGATTGTGGGGATAAGTTGGGGGTGTTTAAAAGACCCCATACAACAATATTCTTTCGTAGGGTACGGATATTTTTCTGCTGAAAAATTCCTCGTGCTCGCGCCGTCGCGCTCCCAAGTCCCTACGAAAGAATATTGTTGTATGGGGTCTCATTTGGGTTGTTGGTGGGATGTCTTTTGTAGGTGTCCGACAACCGCTACTACGGGTGTCGGACATCTACAAAAGCTAGAGGTTGGACACATACAAGATGTCGGACAACTGCCTGCTGGCAGGTGTACGACATCTCTAAAATATGATGTTTGTCTTTTATAAAAACAAACCCGACAACTGTTGGTACAGGTGTCGGGTTTGTTTCTTTAGGGACGAAGTCCTTGGTCATTTATTTTGTTTTGATTTTTCTTAAACTAGTGTGTAACGGGACCAACGCTTGGAGCCAGATTTTTTGACTTGTCCTTTATAAATGAGGTCGTTCATTTCACGCTGGACTGTCTTCTCTGAACAAGAGAATGCTACTGAGATGTCTTTTATGGAAACTTCTTTTTTGTCTTTTATAAGGGACAAAATCTTGTCACTTCTTTCCTTCTTTCCTAGGATGTTGTCCTTGTGATTTACAACCTTCGGAACGCTATTGTGAAGGGTATCATTTGTCTTTTTATTTCCGAAAGAAATCATACTTGGTGCTATCTTTTTCTCTGTCTCTTTTGGTGTATCTTTTAGACTATCCCCTGTCTCCTTGTCTGTAAAATTTGTTTCAAACATCTTCTCGTCTAGAGTGAATGTAAAGTGTTTATCTTTAGATAAATGAGACTCTAATTCAGAGATCAATGTATTAAATTCTTTCTTTAAAATAGCTGTGTTCATATCTGATATAAATCCGATTGTGTATGCTATTTCTATAAAGGAAAGTATTTCATATACACGAGCCAATGATGATGAAATATGAACTGATTTGTCCATTGGAGATAATATGGACAACTTATACATATCGGACAAAAGTTCAACACCTAACTGACGAAGCTTTCCCTTTAATGAGTCGTCTGTTTCCATACAATCTGTGACCATGTATAAAGCAGTAACTAACTTCTCTGTCTTTTTGTTTGCGAATTCATACTTTGTCCCAACAGTAGGTAAAGAAGGCTTATAAGATAATGATTGTCCCTGAGAAGAAACATCTTGTCCGTATGAATTTAAACCTATTTTTTGTATGTCCTTTTGGTTGTTCATAGTGTCTTTTGTGACTTTAGAAGTCAAAATTGTTGTCTTTAATTTGTCCATTATATACTGAAATTTTTTGAATGCAAGTGACCCTTAGAAAATAATAATGTCCGTATTGTAGATGTACAACCTCTGAGTCCAGTTGAGGTTGGACATCTATAAAAAAACATATGATGTTGGACAACTAAAGAGTGTCGGATGCCTGTAAAAATAAACCCGACAACTGTTGCTACAGGTGTCGGGTTTATTTTCTTGTTGGACATCTAAAAAACCTCTGGGGTCACATGATGTTGGACATATAAATGCATTTTAGTTTAAATGATTTTTATGATAAAATGTGAGCATAATTATGGCAAAAAAAGATATTGAAGATGAGGAAGAAAAACCTCAATATAAACGAGGAAAAAAGAATAATAAAAAAACAAAAGTTGAACTCAAAGATGAAACTAGACAAACTATTTGGGGTGTAGCTTTTATTTTTTTAGGGCTCTTTGTATTATTATCAACATTCAAAATAGCAGGTCCATTCGGAGATTTCGTGTATTCAATTTTAAATGCATTTTTGGGTCTTGGATATTTTATATTACCAATCATCTTGGCCATCGTCGGAGTATCATTTATGAAAAATGGTGGCTTCGATATAGCACGACTTCATGCGATTATGGGAGGAACATTGTTGCTCTCTATTTTAGGAATTATGGATATCGCAAGTAACGGATCCGGTCCGACTGAAATAGTAACTTACGGAGGATTTCTCGGAGGAATAATAGCCTATCCATTTGTAAAATTTTTAGGAATTTATGTTGGTATACTATTACTCGGAGCGATACTAATAGTGTCACTCTTAGTACTCTTTAATGAGCGTCCAAATCTCTCTGCCTTATGGCAAAGATTTTGGTCATCTTTCAAAAATATTTTCACAAAGAAAATACGCGACAATGATGAAGAAGAAATAGAAGAAGAGGCATACAAAGCTCCAGTTCAAAAAGAAGAAATTCCTGCATCTATACCATACGAAGAAAATAAGAAAAATACAGAAACAAAAGTTGAAGAAGCTCCACTTCCAGCTGGCAAAAAATTCATATCAAAAGCATATGTCCCTCCCCCACTTAACCTACTTGAAAAAGATAAAGGTAAGCCAAATGTTGGAGACCTAAAAGGTAATATGAATATCATACAGAGAACACTTTTGAACTTCGGAATCTCTGTTGAAATGGATGAAGTAACTATCGGTCCAACAGTTACTAGATACGCACTAAAGCCTGCACAAGGTGTTAAACTTTCTCGTATCGTAGGATTACAAAATGATCTATCTTTGGCACTTGCTGCCCACCCTATTCGTATCGAAGCTCCTATTCCAGGAAAGTCACTTGTAGGTATTGAAATACCAAACAAAGTTAAATCTACAGTTGGACTTGCAACACTTCTATCTGATGATAAATTCCAAAACTCTCCAAAGCCACTTACTATCGCACTAGGACGAGGACTATCTGGAAAAGCTTCATTTGGAAACTTAGCAAAGATGCCACACGCACTTGTAGCCGGAACAACTGGTTCTGGTAAGTCTGTAACTATTCACTCTATAATCACTTCCCTTCTATATAGAAATGGACCAGAGGATTTGAAATTGATACTAGTTGACCCAAAGCGTGTTGAGCTTACTCTTTACAACAAAATCCCCCACTTACTTACTCCTGTTATTACTGACCCGAAGAAAACAATATTAGCTTTGAAATGGGCAGCAAAAGAGATGGACAGAAGATATGATGTTCTCGAATCTGAATCTGTAAGAGATATAGAGTCATACCATAACAATATCTTTTCAAAAGCAAAGGAAGGAGAAATAGTAGAGAAGATGCCATATATAGTTATCGTTATTGATGAGCTTGCCGATATTATGCAGGCATATCCAAGAGAGCTTGAAAGTGCAATCGTCCGCCTAGCCCAGATGTCTCGTGCTGTTGGTATTCACCTTATACTTTCAACACAGCGTCCTTCTGTAAATGTTATTACTGGTTTGATTAAAGCCAATGTCCCTACTCGTGTAGCCCTACAAGTATCATCACAAATAGACTCAAGAACAATCTTGGATCAAGGTGGTGCTGAAAAGCTTCTCGGAGCTGGAGATATGTTATATGCTTCTGCTGAAATGTCTCAACCTGACCGTCTACAAAGTGCCTTTATTTCTGAAGATGAAGTTAAGAGAGTTGTTAACTACTTAAGAAAAGCTTACCAAGACGAAATACCTGAGACTATCGAGCTTTCTGGCTCTATCGAAAAAGGTAGTAACAGCCTATTTAGCGACAGTATGGGTAGTGACGAAGGAGATGATGATCTATATGAAGATGCTCGTACTACGGTAATAGAAGCTGGTAAGGCCTCAACATCATACCTACAACGCAAACTAGGAGTTGGATATGCTCGTGCCGCTAAGCTTATCGATATGTTAGAAGAGCGCGGAGTTATCGGCCCTGGTAACGGTGCAAAACCTCGTGATGTAATAGAAAAGCCTATGGACCATACAGCAGGAATAGAGGTATAATATAGCTACTGATTACTGACTGAAATACAAGAATTAAGGTATAATAGAGATATCAAATAAACACTAAATACAAAAATAAATTAAGCATTATGAAAGAAATTAAAAGTAAAAGTTTAAAGTGTTGGATTGGAATAATTTCCTGTGTAATGCTTTTCGTTGTCATCGGCACTTTTGCTTTTATGAAAATGAAATTTATTTTTAATGGAGTACAAATAGAAGCAACAATGAATCGCAGTGATTCATCTCTCGTACAGATTAAGGGAAATGCTAAGAATGCAACTTATCTATCCCTAAATGGCCGAGAAATTTTTATAGATAAAAAGGGAGAGTTTTCTGAATCTGTTGCCCTACTCCCCGGCTTCTCTGTGATGACCATAGATGCAAAAGATAAATTTGGAAATTCTGCAGAAAAGAAGTTTGAAGTTGTTTATAAAGAAAATAATCAGGTTGCGTTGGTAAATTAATAGATTAATATAAAGTAGTAAATTGTTTTAATTTTTAAAAATAGTTCCTCTTGTAGGGTACGGAAATTTCTTACTAGAAATTTCCTGAAGTGTTCGCTCCGACGAGCTCACAACCCCCTACAATAAGACTATTTTAAAAAATTAAAAATACTTAGAAAAACTTATATGCAAAAGAAAGCAAAGAAAGCTCCTAAGGAGAATGGTGGTGCAATAGAAGATACAATTAAAGCTATTCAAACTAAGTTTGGAGAAGGAGCTATTATGAAACTTGGAGATGCTCCGAAGGTTGATATTGATGTCATCCCTACTGGCTCTATCGGTCTTGATATGGCGCTAGGCGTAGGAGGAGTACCAAGAGGTAGAATGATTGAAATATTTGGACCAGAGTCATCTGGTAAGACTACACTTGCATTACATATCGTAGCTGAAGCCCAGAAAAAGGGTGGTGTATGTGCGTATATAGACGCTGAGCACGCAATGGATCCTGACTATGCAGCAAAACTAGGTGTAAATATAAAAGACCTACTAATATCACAACCAGACAATGGTGAACAGGGCCTTGAAATTACAGAGAGTCTTATTCGTTCTGGAAAGATAGATGTTGTTGTTATCGACTCAGTTGCTGCTCTTACTCCAAAAGATGAAATAGAGGGAGATATGGGACAATCACATGTAGGTAAACAAGCTCGTCTTATGTCTCAAGCTCTACGAAAACTAACTGCTATAGTTGCCCATTCTAAGACTGTAGTTATCTTCATCAACCAAATCCGTATGCAAATCGGTGTTATGTTTGGTAACCCTGAAACAACTCCAGGAGGAAAGGCTCTAAAGTTCTATACAACAATCAGACTAGATATCCGTCGTATCGCTCAAATTAAAAAAGGAGAAGAGGTTGTCGGTAGTCGTACTCGCGTGAAGGTTGTAAAGAATAAGGTTGCCTCCCCTTTCAAACAAACAGAATTCGATATTTTATACGGTGAAGGAATTTCTAGAGAAGGAGAAATAATGGCTCTCGGTGAAAAACTTGGAGTTATAAGTAAAACAAGTGGAGCAATATATTCATACTCAGGAACTGCAAAGCAAAAAGAGAAAGGCCCAGTAGAAGAAATAAAACTTGGTCGTGGATACGATGCAGCTCGAACATTCTTAAGAGATAATAAAAAGTTATCAGAAGAAATACTAAAAGAAGTTCGTAGTCGTTTCGGAGAGATACAAGTTTCAAGTGCTGCGGAATAAATAAAATTTAAAAATACAGGGGTGGGAAGCGAAGCTTCCCACCCCTGTATTTAGTTTGACAGAAATAAACAAAAGATAAAATTCTACTCACAAGGTCCTCGGACGAGGAAATAGGAGCCAGACCATTATTCACAGAACTTTATCTTTTATTTATTTAATAAAAGATAAAAATCCTCTATCTTGAGAAAAAGACTCTATTTTGCTATACTTGGGCTATTATTAAATGAATATAGATTAGTTCCAAGTGGGCTAGTTACCTAATATTATATGCTTGAATACAGTGAAATACGCACAGGAAAAGTAATTATATACGAAGATGAGCCTTGCGAAGTGATGGATAACCACGTTGCTCGTACTCAAATGAGAAAACCTCAAAACCAAGTTAAGCTTAAGAGTTTACTTTCTGGCCGTACTTGGACTGCTACATTTCATGCTGCAGATAAGGTAAATGAAGCTGATATAGTTAAAAAGGATGTAAAATTCCTATACGCAAACAAAGGTGAATACTGGTTCTGTGATCCAGAAGATGCTTCAAACAGATTCCAACTATCTGAAAAGATTATCGGTGATGCTGTTAAATATTTAAAAGCTAATGAAAATGTATTGTCAGTTGTTTGGGATGACGATGATGAAGAAAAAATCATAAGTATTAAGCTTCCAGTTAAAATGGAAATGATAGTTAAAGATGCTCCCCCATCAATCAAAGGTAATACTGCAAACGGTGGAGGTAAACTTGTAACATTAGAAAACGGTGTAAAAATAAGTGTTCCCTTCTTTGTAGAATCTGGAGATAAAATCAGAATAAATACAGAAACAGGAGAATATGTAGAAAGAGTTTCATAATTAAAATATACAAAAAAAGAAAGCTTTATGCTTTCTTTTTTTGTATATTATCTAAGAATTTTAAATAGTTATTCTCAGAAGGAAGATGTCCGACAACTGTTGCTACAGGTGTCGGACATCCGAAGCCAGCTAGAGGTTGGACCTCTGATACGACATCTAAAATTAAAAATCCCCTAGATGGGGATTTTTAATTTAGAAATTATTCTACGATTGTGATACCTGCTGAGCGAGCACTACCTTCTACTATTTTCATAGCACCTTCAATGTTTTTAGCATTTAGATCTGGCATTTTCTTTTCAGCTATTTCACGAACTTGGGCTTTTGTTATTTTTCCAACTTTTGAAACATTTGGTTTACCTGAACCTCCTTCTACTCCTGCGGCCTTAAAGATAAGACCTGATACTGGAGGAGTTTTGACTTTAATGTCATAAGAACGATCCTCGTAAACTGTAATAACAACTCCAACGATTTCTCCTGCGGAAGCTTGAGTCATAGCATTAAACTTTTGACAGAATTCTGCGATGTTTACTCCGGCCTGTCCTAGTGCTGGACCAAGTGGTGGAGCTGGTGTTGCTTTTGCAGCTGGGATTTGTAGTTTTACTTTTTTAGTTATTTTTTTTGCTGCCATATAATTGTATGTTTGCTAATAATTTGAAGCTATAGCGTAACGGGTTTAATATAACATAATTACCATTCTTAATCAAATTACACTAGATGTCCGACAACTGTTATAAATTCAATTTTTAAATAGCTCTTCTCATCGGGTACGGAAATTTCTTACTAGAAATTTCCTGAAATGCTCACACCGTCGTGTTCACAACCCCCTCTGATAAGACTATTTAAAAATTAATAAATAAACAAAAATGACACCGAGTGGTGTCATTTTGTTTTAAATTATATCTTTTTGATTTGTAAGAAGTCTAATTCAACTGGAGTCTCACGGCCAAACATTGAAACTAGGACTTTAACCTTACCTCTTTCGCGATCAACTTCGTTAACCTTGCCTTCAAGGTCTTTGAATGGACCATCTGCAATACGAACGATTTCACCTATTTCTACATCTATTTGGTGCTTATTTGTATTGTTTTCTTTATCCATTCTACCGAATAAATCATCAACTTCTTTCTTTTCAAGTGGAACTGGGTTTACTCCTGCACCTACGAATCCAGTAACACGAGGAGTATTACGAACAACATACCAAGAATTATCATCAACAATCATATCAACTAAAACATAACCAGGGTAAACTTTCTCTTCTACTTCTGTACGCTTACCTGCTTTGATTTTGATTTTCTTTTCAGTTGGAACGATAACATTAAAAATTTTATCATTCATACCAAGTGAATCAATACGCTGTCTTAGATTACGCATAACTGCGTTTTCATAACCTGCATAAGTATGGATTGCATACCAATTTCTCTCCCCTTTTAATTCTTGTTTTGCCATATGAAATTAAAAAAATTATTTTGTAAGTATTTGACTTAGACCTTTTGAGAAAACGAAATCAAGTAAACCAAGATAGTAAGCTATAAGAACAGAAATAGCTAAAACAGTTACAGTATAAAATATTGTTTGTTTACGGGTAGGCCAAGTGATATTTGTCATTTCAGCACGCACTTCTTTAAGATATGCAATTATTTTGTTTATCATAATAATATTTATTACTCTTATTAAAAACCACCCCGAAGGGCTTATATATAATAATACATCTTTGATGGTGTAAAGTCAAACCAAAGAAAAAAGCAAGATAAATCTTGCTTTTTTCTCTAAAATAAATAATTTATTTTATTTCGTAAGTTATAGTTACATTTGAAGTTATCTTGTTCTCGCCCTTTGGTAGAACAGGAGCAGCATCAGATGATACACTTTCTGCTGCCATAGTTTTATACATAGGATATGCTGTATTACCACCTGAATTCTCAGAGAAGTTAGCAACACTACCTAGTTTAATACCAAGTTCCTTTGCTAATACTTCAGCTTTTTCTTGAGCGTCTTTTATAGCTAATGCACGAGCTTGGTCTTTAATACTATCTTCGTTGTCGATACTAAATGTTGGTCCATTGATATCTGTAACTCCTAGAGCTGCAAGTCCTGTACGAATATCACTTGCACTATCAACATCACGGATTTTAACTACGATTGATTGTGATGCTGTGTATCCGATTATCTTTGGATCGTTTTGTGGGCAAGGATATGTAAAACAAGAAACTTGTCCATAAGAATATTTAGGAGTTAATCCTCCGTATTCTGACTTGATATCTTTGTCTTCAATTTTCTTTTCTTTTAAGTAACTTAGAGTTTTTGTAATAGAATCATTAAGAAGTTTTTGTGCTTCTTTTGTTGTTGCTGCATCCTTTGTAAGATTTATATTTAGAGATGCTATATCTGAAACTGCAGTAACCTCCCCTTTACCACTGAAAGAGATAGTATTTACTACTTGAGAACTATGACCGATAAACTTATTTGATTTCACTTCATTTACAAATTTTGCGATTGTAAACAATGAAACTGCGACTAATAATACGATTACTAAAATGTGCACCTTCTTATCCTTTAAAAATGTTTCCATTGATACATTATATCATATAGGAAAAATAGCGATACACCCCTATTTGGTAGACGTTGGACGTCTACCAAATAAAAACATTGTAAAATAAAGGTCTGCGAGTATCGAATATCTGAAATTTTAGACGTTGGACGTCTTTATTCTTTATTTAAGGCTTCGATTGGGTTTAGCTTAGCTGCGTTTCTAGCCGGGAAAACACCAAAGACAATACCTATAATCATAGAAACTGAGAAAGAAAGGACTACTCCCCATATGGGAACAATAAACTTCCAAGTTAATCCAAAACTCTGAGCGATTTTCGAAACAATAAAAGCAGAGAAAGCTCCACCTAAAATACCAACCACTCCACCTATGAGTGTAAGTAGTATGGCCTCAATTAAAAATTCAAAAAGAATATCTTTATTACGAGCACCTAATGCTTTCTTTAAACCAATCTCACCAATACGCTCTGTTACCATAACATACATAATATTCATAACACCAACACCCCCTACTATGAGAGATATAGTAGCTATTGCAATAAGTAAAAAAGTAACTGCAGAAAGTATAGTATCAAAAGTACTAAGAGTATCTGCCTGAGTTGAAATCTTAAAATCATCACGAGATGGATTTGAAATATAATGATTGCGTCTTAGAACATCTGTCATATCTAAAGATGTTTGATCTGCTTTTGTATTATCTTCTAGTTGAACAACAGCATAGAATAAATAATCTGTTCCAAGAATTTTCTTTTGAAGAGTAGAAACTGGAATAAATATTTGTTCATCATCATTTGAAAAACCTAAGCTCCCCCGTCTTTGGTAAACTCCTATTACTTTAAAATTATAATTTCCTATTCTAACAAATTTATCTAGTGGGTCAGTATCTCCAAATAAACTAACAGCGATGTCACTTCCCAACACTGCAACCTGTGACAAAGAACGGTCTTCTTCTTGAGTAAAGCTTCTTCCCTTTTCTATTATTCCCTTATCAATATCAAATCTTGCAGCATCAGCTCCAAAAAGAAAAACTGTTTTAGAAATATTTCCATAAGTAGCAACTTGTTGACCGATACTTGCACCATAAGCATTCTTTACATTGGGAATATTTTTAACATCTACAACATCACGATTTTTAAGAGTCGTAATTGGGACAGCATTTGATGCTTGGTTATTTGATTGACTTTGAGACGATGAATTTGAACGATCTTTTGTTGAAGCAGGAATAGATGTTTCTATAAAAACAGTATTTGAACCGAATGTATCAACTTGTCCATTTATATAACTTTTGAATCCTTCACCTGCAGATAAAACTAAAATAACAGTTCCAATACCAATCATAATACCGAGCGTAGTTAAAATAGTCCTAGTAGGGCTGATTATAATACCTCTATATGCTTGTTTAAAATAAGATTTATTCATAGCGTAATGCGACAATAGGATCTAATTTTGCGGCCTTCATCGCTGGGTATAATCCAAAGATAATACCAGTTATCATAGAAACTCCCACAGCAAGTATTATCGCAATTGGTGAAACAACAAACTCCCAATCATACCCTGCAAATCTAGCACCCACAGCAATAAGATAAGAAATAAATACACCTAAAATAATACCGATTATACCACCAGACAAAGTTAAAATAATTGATTCAAATAAAAATTGATTGCGAATCTGTTTACTTGTAGCACCTATTGATTTGCGAAGTCCTATTTCACGAGTACGCTCTGAAACAGTAACTAACATAATATTCATAATTCCAATACCACCAACAACAAGAGAAATACCTGCCATTAGTCCCAAGAAAATACGAAGTGTATCTGTAATACTTGTTAAAAGTTTTATAGCATCAGCTAAATCACGAACAGAAAAATCATCATTGTCTGGATTTGTAATACGGTGTTGTTCTCTTAATACCCGAGTAATATCATCCATGGTGGGTTTTATATTATTTTCATTAGCTACTTTTATACGAATATACTGAACATAATCAATACCTAAAAGTTGTCTTTGTCCTATAATAAAAGGAATAAAAACTAGATCATCTTGGTTTTGAAATGCAGCTGTACCAAGCTTTTTCTGAACACCTATTACTCTAAATGGAACAGTATTTGAATCTGAAGTAAGAAGAGGGTTATTGTTCTGTATTTTTATTTTTACAATTTGTCCTAATTCATTTCCATTTGGAAAAAGACTTGTAGCTACATCGTAACCCAATACGATAACATTAGCTCCTGACTTTGCTTCTTCATCTGAGAAAAAAGTACCTTTTTGCATTTCGGTATTTTGAACACGAGGATAGCTACCGTCTGTTGCTGTGAAATTTGTATCAACACTTTCACGACCAGCAATAACAGTCGCACTACCACGAACAAAACCCGCAACGGCTGTCGCATACGGAACCTTACTACTATCTGAAATAGCTTCAACATCAGAAGTTGTTAATGTTTTTATCTGAACACCAAATACTGCTGCAGGTGGACCACTTTCATTACTTTTTCCAGGAAGAACTCCAACTAGATTTGAACCGAGTTTTGTAATCTGTCCGAGAACCAAACTCTGCGCACCAGAGCCTAAAGAAATAATTATAATAACTCCAGCAACACCAATAATAATTCCTAAAATAGTTAAAAAAGACCTCCCCTTCCTTGAGAGTAAGTCTTTTATAATAACTTTAATGTCTGCAAAAAAATTATTCATAATTAATCGTCTTCCTTAATTATCTTTGAGTGAATTTTTTCAGAAGCACTTACTTTTTTATCTGAAATTATTTCTCCATCACGAATAGTAATTATTCTGTCTGCGTGTAGAGCCACATTCATATCATGGGTAACAAGAATAATAGTACGGCCTTCTTTACTTAAGCTTTCTAAAATACTCATAACAGTACTACCACTTTTTGAATCCAAGTTACCTGTTGGCTCATCGGCAAAAATAACTTTTGGGTTACAAACAAGGGCGCGAGCAATAGCTACACGCTGTTTCTGTCCACCAGAAATCTGATTACTCATAAAGTCTAATCTCTCACTAAGACCAACGGCTTCTAAGGCCTTCTTTGCACGATTTAAATGATTTCTCTTATCAGTACTGTATTGAAGTGGTAATAGAACATTATCTAAAACTGAAGTACGAGGTAATAGATTGAATGATTGAAAAACGAAACCAATACGATTATTACGAATACGAGCAAGCTCATCATCAGTAAAACCTTTTGTATTTTCTCCATCAAAATAATACTCACCTTCAGTTGGACGATCCAAGAAACCGATTATATGCATAAGAGTAGACTTGCCTGATCCAGATGGACCCATAATAGCAACGAACTCCCCTTCATCAACAGCTAAATCAACCTCGCGCAATACACGAGTTACAACTCCACTGTTGTCATAGTTTTTAACTATTTTTTTAAGTTCAATTAACATTATTTAATTTTTGATTAAAACAACATATTCATCACCTTCTGAAAGACCAGAAGTAACTTCAACAAGACCACCGTCACCTTCTAGTCCTGTTGTGATTGGTGTTTCTTTATAACTCTTGAGTCTTGTATTTGTAACAATACGAACACTCTTGCTACCATCTTTGTTTATTAGAATTGAACGAGAAGGAACAGTAAGGATGTGATTTTTTTCTTTAGCATTGATAGTCATATTTGCAGTCATTCCAGGGCGTAAGTCAGCAACCTTTTCAACACTTGCTGTAACTTTGTAATTTACAACACCAGAAACAAGAGTTGAAGCTGGATCAATCTTTGTAACAAGTCCTTTAAAAATTTTATCTTGACCAAAAGCATCAAAATTAATATCAACAGGCATACCTAAAGCAATATTTGTAATATTGGCTTCATTGATATTTGTTTCAAGATAAATATTTGAAACATCCTGTAATACAATTGCTTCTTTTAATGCAGAAGCAAGTTCACCTATCTTTACATCAATCTTTGTAATAGTTCCATCTGCTGGTGCACGAATAATAGTATCATCATATTTTGACTGAGCACCTTGCAACTGACCTTCTGCAGATAAAATATCTGCTTTAGCTAAATTTATATCTGAACCACGAGCGGCGGCGGCCTTCAAAGATAACTCTGCATTTCTCTGATCAATAAGAGATGAAGCAGTTGAAAGAGCAGATTCCTGTGCCTTCAACGCAGCCTGATAAGCATTGTAGTTTTGTAGGTAGTTAGAAGCTTTCTTGTTAGGTATTTCAATAACCCAGTCATTGATGTTTATGTTTGTAGTAGATGGGAATTTGATGAATAGACCAGAGTCTCCTATTGGTTGAGATGTAATAGAGTTAGCAGTACCTGTACCTTCTGTAAGACCTGTAGCACTAAAGCTTGAGCCTCCTGCACTGTAGTATGATACTAGCTTTATTGTTCCTTCTTTACCTAGATTGTAGTTACCACTTATGATAGGTGCTATGTAGTCACCTGTACCATCCTTTGGTCTTGCTTCTGGTGTTGAGTTTAATAGATTGTAGTATGCGTTTTGGACAAGGGTTTGTTGGGTGGATTTAACATCTTCGTAATTTTGTTTTGCATTTGTAACAGCAATTTTAGAAAGAGTTATTTCTTCACTGGAAGCACCTTCAACAGTACGAGTTAAACGAGCCTGAGCAGAAGCTAATGCTCCACGAGCAGAAGTTAAATTTGCTAACTGAGCACCCTGATCTAATGTCGCAAGGATAGTACCAGCCTTAACACTATCTCCAACTTTTACTTTAATAGATTTAACAACACCACTTGAATTAAAAGATAAACTTAAATCTGTTTGTGAAGTAACCTGACCAGTAGCAAGAATTGTTTGTTTTAAATCTGTATACGCAGCTTTTTCACTTGAAACTTTTTTAGAATTATCTGTTGGTTTAAAAATTAAATACCCTAAAATAATTAAAATTACACCTAAAATAACCCAGGTTCTTTTCTGCTTAATTATTCTTTTTAAAAAAGGTATTTTATTTTTTTCCATAAATTTATTTTATAGCAACTAGTTCAACATCAAAAATAAGTGTTGAGTTTGCAGGAATAGAACCAATAGCTTGTGCTCCATAACCCTTATCTGGTGTAATTGTTAAAGTTTTCTTTTCTCCAACTTTCATTCCTACTAATCCCTCATCCCATCCTTTAATAACTTGACCAGCACCTAATTTGAATTCAAATGGTTGTACATGTCCAAACTTTGGATCAACATTAGAATCAAAAACTGTTCCGTTTGTTAAACGGCCTGTGTAATTCATTGATAATGTATCTCCACTTTTTGATATTTTTTCCATAGATTTTGTTGTAGTACTTGGTTGCTCTGTTGTTGGTAATTGTGTTTTAGTTTGAGTATCTACTGATGATAATTGTGTTCCAAGTTGAAGCTCTTCGTTGTTTTCAGTATCAACTGAAGCATTCTTGTAATTAACAGCATAGATAACAAGACCAATAAATAAAACAATAACAACTAAAGAAACTATAATACTTTTTTTCTTCATAATAATAAATAAATTAACTTATATGTTATATATTGTAACATATTTTATGTAAGCAAAAAATAGATAATGATAAATGCCCCGAGGACGAAGTCCTCGGGGCATTTATTTTAAAAATTATTTTCTTGATTCAATAATTGTTGTTGCTACATTTTGTGGAACTATGTCGTAACGAAGGAATTCCATTGTGAATCCTGCGCGACCTTCAGTCATAGATCTCAATGCTGTCATGTATCCGAACATTTCAGATAGAGGAACAACAGCTTTAACTGCTTGGTTCATACCGCGGGCTTCCATACCTTCGATAAGTCCACGCTTTGAAGAAAGACTTCCTGTTACATCACCCATGAATTTATCTGGAGTAACAACTTCAACTTTCATCATAGGTTCAAGGATTACAGGACGAGCCATTTTACAAGCATCTTGTATTGCCATAGAAGCTGCGATTTTGAAAGCCATTTCGTTGGAGTCAACATCGTGGTAACTACCATCCCAAAGTTCAACTGAAACATTTTCAAGTCTAAATCCGGCAAGAACTCCACGATCAAGACCTTCTCTAAATCCTTTTTCACAAGCAGGAATATATTCTTGTGGAATAGCTCCTCCTTTGATTGTGTTAATGAATTCAAATCCTTTTTCGCGTTTGATATTCTTTGGTAATTTTGTAACATCAACAGATTGATCCATTGGTTTAATCTTGATCTTAACGTGACCATAGTTACCACGGCCTCCTGACTGTTTAATGTATTTACCTTCAACTTCTGCAGTACCAGTAATAGTCTCACGGTATGCAACTTGTGGCTTACCAACATTTGTCTCAACACCGAACTCTCTCTTCATACGATCAACAATGATTTCAAGGTGAAGTTCTCCCATTCCTGCGATAATTGTTTCGTTTGTTTCAGGGTCAGTTGATACACGGAAAGTTGGATCTTCTTGAGCAAGACGATTAAGTGCCATACCCATTTTCTCTTGGTCAGCTTTTGTTTTTGGTTCAACGCGTAGGTCGATAACTGGCTCAGGGAATACAATACGGTAAAGCTCTATTGGGTGTTCTTCATCACACATTGTATCTGAAGTAATAGTATCCTTAAGTCCAACAGCAGCTGCGATTTCTCCAGCGTATACTTTCTTTACCTCTTCTCTGTCGTTAGCATGCATTCTCAAAATACGTCCAATACGTTCTTTGTTACGAGTACGAGGATTGTAAATATAACTTCCGGCAGCTAAACTACCTGAGTAAACACGGAAGAAAATAATCTGTCCAACGAATGGGTCTGTAGCAACTTTGAAAGCCAAAGCTGAAAATGGTTCAGAATCAGAAGCCTTGCGTTCAATAACTTCATCATTCTCTGGATTGATACCTGCAATAGCTGGAATATCAAGTGGAGATGGAAGATAATCAACAACAGCATCTAGAACAAGCTGTACTCCTTTGTTTTTCAAAGCACTACCTGCGAATACTGGGAAGATTTCATTGGCAATAACTCCCTTTCTCATTAGTCTCTTTAGAGTTTCCATATCAGGAACTTTACCTTCTAGGTAATCATTCATTATTTGGTCATCTTGCTCAACGATTTTTTCAATCAATACTGCGTGATACTTTTCAGCATCTGCTTTATATTCTTCTGGGATTTCTTTTTCTATAACTTTATTACCCATCTCCCCTTCAAAGTAGAAAGCTTTCATTTTTAGAAGATCGATAACTCCGTCATGATTTTCTTCAAGACCTATTGGAATTTGCATTCTAACAGCTTTTTTTGTAAGACGATCTAGGATTGTCTGGAATGAATGTTCAAAAGAAGCACCCATACGATCAAGCTTGTTAATAAAACAGATTCGAGGAACCTTTGCTTCATCAGCATAGCGCCAGTTAGTTTCAGATTGTGGTTCAACACCAGCAACTCCATCAAAAACAACGACAGCACCATCGAGTACTCTCAATGAACGCTTAACTTCAACAGTGAAGTCAATGTGTCCTGGTGTGTCGATAATATTGAAACGGTGTTTCTTTGATTTATCAGTTGGTAGAGTGTAAGTTGGTGTCCAGAAACAAGTAACTGCAGCAGAAGTAATAGTAATACCTCTTTCTCTTTCTTGTTCCATCCAGTCTGTTGTTGTTTCTCCATCATGAACTTCACCAATCTTGTGTGAAACTCCTGTGTAAAAAAGAACACGCTCTGTTGTTGTAGTTTTACCTGCATCGATGTGCGCGATAATTCCTATATTTCTAACTTTTTCTAAGGGATAATCTCTTTCCATATAATTAATAGCTTCTAAGTACTAGTTTCTAGCAACTAGTAAAAAATAATAAAATATTAAATAAGAATATGATTGCTAGGACCAAATTCTGTGTAAAAAATAAAACCCAAAAAGGATTTCTATTGGTTGAAATATACAACAAATCTCCATTTTTTGCAAACAAAATATGAATATAAAACAAAACTCCCTTTTCGGGGAGTTTTGTTTTAAAATGTTATTACCAAGCGAAGTGAGCAAAAGCTTTGTTTGATTCTGCCATCTTGTGAGTGTCGTCACGCTTTTTGATAGCGATACCTTCATTCTTAGAAGCAAGGATCAATTCTTCGGCTAATTTTTCATGGATTGGAGCTCCTTTTTTGTTACGAGCTGCACCAATTATCCATCTCATAGCAAGTGCAGTACGGCGTTCTGGACGAACTTCACGAGGAACCTGATAGTTTGCACCACCAATACGACGTGAACGAACTTCTACTAGAGGACCTGCATTTTTGATAGCTGTATCAAAAACTTCTAATGGGTTTGGATTACCTGTCTTTTCTTTGATGATTTCAAAAGCCTTGTAAACAGACTTACGAGCAGTTTCCTTTTTACCATGAAGCATAATGTTGTTTATAAACTTAGAAAGTTTCTGAGAATTATATATTATGTCAGGATTTACAATATTTCGATTTGTTATTTTTCTTCGCATAGTTGATTTGTAAATTTAGTAATTATTTCTTTACTGCTGCTTTAGGAGTCTTTGCACCATATAGACTTCTTGATTGACGGCGCTTTTCAACACCTGTTGCATCAAGACGACCACGAACGATGTGATATCTTACTCCGATTAAGTCTTTAACACGTCCACCACGGATCATTACAACTGAGTGTTCTTGTAGATTGTGTCCTTCACCTGGAATATAAGCAGTAACTTCCATACCGTTAGTAAGTCTTACACGAGCAATCTTACGTAAAGCTGAGTTAGGCTTCTTAGGAGTAGTAGTTGAAACTTTAGTACAAACACCACGTTTAAATGGAGCTGGGTAATAAACAGGCTTATTTTGAATTGAATTAAAACCGCGAGCTAATGCAACGGCCTTGGACTTTTTCTTTATTATTTTACGGCTCTTGCGAACCAATTGATTTATTGTAGGCATAATTAAAAAACAAAAATAGTCTTAAAGCGACTAGTTAAAACACTTTACTATAACGCTTATAAAAAAGCAAGCCCCATACCAAGATAGGTATGGGGACAAGTCCTTAGTTTATCCCTGTAATTAGAGAAAATACAGTAAAGATAATAGGAGAAACACTACTCCATAAGAAAATTATAAAGAATAAAAGAAAGAACATTCCCCATTTCTCTAAAAAGTTTTCAATATAACGATATTTTGTAGGAATAAATGAGAATAGTATCTTTGATCCATCAAGTGGTGGAATTGGAATAATATTAAATAGCGCAAGAACTAAGTTCATTATTACTATGATTGTAGTAATTGTATAAAAAGGATTAACAAGAAGTGGATCTGAAGTATATGCTGGTATACCTAGAATAGAAGGAGCAAATCTAATTAATAATCCAAAAAAGATAGCAATAATAAGATTTGAGATTATTCCAGCTGCTGCAACCAATAAAGTCCCCTTTCTGCCATTTCTGACATTGTTAGGATTGTAAGGAACAGGCTTTGCCCAACCGATAACAAAACCAGCATTTGATAAAACTAATAGTAGTGGAAGTATTATAGAACCGAATAAATCTAAATGTTTAATAGGGTTTAATGTAAGGCGTCCACTTAATCTCGCTGTATTGTCCCCAAGAAGATATGCTGTGTATCCATGAGCAAATTCATGAACTACAACAGACATAATTAGAACTATTACATAAAAGATTCCGTTAATTGCTTGCATAGATATGTTTAATATGATAGCATAGTTTCATCTATGGCAAAAGTCTGCGATATAACTAAAAAGGGCTCAATAATGGGAGGAGGATACTCCAACGTTGTTCGTGCTACTAAATTCAACCCTACAGGTATGGTTCGTAAGTATCCTAACCTTCAAAAGAAGCGAGTTTATGTTCCTGAGCTTAAAAAATACTTCCCTCTTACAATCTCAACTAAAGCAATCAAAACTATCAATAAGCACGGTGCTTATGCAGTTCTAAAGAAAGCTGGAATCATTAAATAAAAAAATTAAAA
>Ga0302296_1001244_pt1 | contig 18776 bp, 35 predicted proteins | sample III_Fen_N3_1_FD_194546 | JGI IMG/M metagenome (GOLD analysis project Ga0302296, IMG submission 194546) | Peat permafrost microbial communities from Stordalen Mire near Abisko, Sweden - III_Fen_N3_1 | ecosystem: Environmental > Terrestrial > Soil > Wetlands > Permafrost | place: Sweden: Abisko...
AACAATTGATTAGTGATACAAGTCAACATTAACATTGAAAGGCGGAAAACAAACATGTCAGTTAAAGATTTGGACCAGAAATACTACGAACTATCTCTTGCTGAATTATTGAAGTCAAGAGAAGAAAATAACAAGTTGTCAAATCAGATAGATGCTGCAATTCAGGCATTGCAAACACCAAAAACTTCAACACACAATGTCATGCACAATATCCCGATCACTGTTTTTGACAATATGATTGATGAAATTCATGCACAGGGAATTTACATTAATCAAACATTGCAACGAATTACATCACCATTTAAAGATGAATATTTAAATATATAATTATTGCAGGAGAACATTCATGAGTTGGATAGCAAGAGAAAAACAATTAGGTGTTATTAATAACCCTATAATGAATCGACAACCAACTCATGATTTGATAACAAAAGAAGTGGTAGCATATATCGACCGTGTGTGTAAACAAAACACAAACGGTCGGTTTTCATATTCAGGACATATGGTATCACCTGATGTTTATCAAATCATGTACCAGGAACATAAAGTTGGTGCTAGACTTAAACCATTAACTCATCTTTATTCAATCATTAGAATTTCCGAGGAACATGAAATTGTTGAAGAACCTCAACAAACAATATTCATTGAAACAGAAATGGAGTTAGATAATGACATTCGGGTTCAAGATAGTTACGGAGGAAGCAAGAATATCACTGGAGAAAAGCAACGTATATCTCAGACATCACTTTGGGATTGATAAACAAGTGTTTGCTGTCGACGTATTCGCTCCAGAAGATACTCAAGTCATTGTAGTTGATAAAGATACATTCTATTATTTAATTAATGGAATTGTATACTTTAGAAATAAACTTGTAGACATTCTTAATGTAATGCCTGAGCATTATCAAGAAGAATATAAAAATAGAATACTGGACTGGTACTCAAAACGTCCACCATTCTCAATGCAGAATTTCTAGGAGTTTAACATGTCATCTAAAAGAGAAAATGGAATAAATCATGCAAAGAATTGCATTATAAAATATAAAGCTCTTGGTTTTCAATCAGAACAAGAACTTATAATACATACATTAAAAGAAGCTGAAGTAGATATTGCTTATGCAAATTATATGATTGCTATAGCAATTAGAGGAAAAAAAGAAAGTGAAATAAAAATCTGGAGTGAAGACCTTCAATTTCATCTAGGAATTAAAGAAGGTCTTCTAACGAATTAGTCACCAGATTTTAAAGGCACCGTTGAATTGTTAATCAATGCAGCGGTGTTTTCTTTTGTAGCCTGAAGTTGTGCAGCAGGTCCACCGTTGAGTCCAATTACAACGCCCTTGCTCACTGCTTCAGTAGTCAAAGAAGATGAATTTGCACTACCTGCGTCGAATCCTACCTGTTGCATATACTTACCAAGTATCAATGTCATTATTCCAGTGAACAATGAATCTACTGGCTGATGCATTATAGTTTGATAACCTACAATTCCAATTGAAACTAAGAGTGTTATGAATATTGCAGTCTGTCCTATAACCTTTAGATTCATTAAACACCTCTAGAATATTATAGCAAGCCACCTAATAATTTGAGAAACACCAGTTCCATTGTGAATTGTAAATGTAGTAGATGTGTAGTTAAATGTGTTTACAACTTGACTTGTGTTTACTGTATTAGCTGTTCCTGTTAATACAATTGTTGGTGCAGTTGCAACACCATTTATGTTAAGTCCATGAGTTATAACTACATCTGTATTAGAACCCTGGTTACTTGATCCATGAGACCATGTACTAAGAGACCACTTATCACTAACATTATCATTCATTATTAATGCACCACCTGGACCGCATTTTATTTTTGTGTTTGCTATTCCAGTTGCATCAAGAATGTCTAATGGATTTATACCACCTAATCCAAATCCAGGAAGATTAACACCACCACCTAGTTTTGATGCAAATACACTGTTAGATGTATTTGACGCAGTAAGTATACCACCAATTGAACCTGTACCTGTTACTGATAAGTTACCATCTACTGTTAAGTTTCCAAGTGCTTCAACACCTCTACCAACTGCACCTAATAATACTGGTATTGCTGCACCAGGTATAACTTGAAACAACTTAGTATATACAGATGCAACATACTCAGCAAATAGTACAAGGCCATCATTTCTTTCAACTAGAGTACTTCCTGTACTACCTGTTGGAGTTGACTCTACAACATTGACTGGTGTTGCATTGTTATCATTTATAACTGTAGAAGCTGAAGTAGCCAAGGTTGCTGCATTTCCTATACTACTAAGAAAACCATGACTTATGGTGTAGTCTAATTGATCAGGGTCTTCTGGACCGTATGATATTATACTTAGTAAGTTAATTGGTGCTTGACCAGCTCCAACCATTTGAGCAATAGATGTTACGTTTATTGTACCATTTCCAAATCCAGGAACGTTCTTATATCTAGAAACATAAGGTGACATTAAGAATTGACCAAACTGTCCACCTAGTGAAACCTGAATTAGATTAGGTGTATCGTTTAATAATTCTATTGCTTTTGTTGTAGCACCCTCTGGCATTATAACCTGTTGGAATTGATTCAGAGGTGTCGGATTAAGTACAATTTGTGACATGTTAACTCACGAATAGGTAGATACCTAGAAGTAAAATTATAACTCCTATAAGTATGAGTCCACCTCGTATTCCAACGTCCTTCCAGTCAGTATTATTGAGGAAGGTATTTGTATTCTGTGCGAAGGTTCCGATTTGGTTAACACCTTCGAGCGTAGAATTGAGAGAATTGATTGCCTGCGATATCCCAGTTGGGTCGGTGATAGAATATCCTGTAGTTGTATTGATTGAAGTACCTCCATTTCCGACGCCTGCAAGGGTTCCTGCTTTTGCTGCACTGATGATCGACGTTGGATCAATTCCATAATACTGTTGACCGGCAGGACCAGAATTAACCACCTGCCCATTAGTAATCCCGAAATGAACATGAGGACCACTACTATATAAGGAAGAAACTGGATGATTGCCGCCACTGTTTTGTCCTCCTGACAAACCTATCAATTGACCAGGTTGTACACTTTGACCTACAGAAACATTGAGAGAACTAAGGTGGTAAAAGTATTCCTGTAATCCATTTGCCAACTTAACAAATACTTCACCACCCCAAGGAGCATAGTCACTCTTAACAACAGTTCCAGCTAGTAGATCTGTTATCGGAGTTGCATATGGAGTGGGTATGTCAACTGCATAGTGTGGACTATCCCAGTTTCCTGGAATTGCTGTTGTACTATACCCATTTGATATCGGTAAGTCATACCATGGTGTACTCATAATACCTTAAGTTCACACTGACCATTTCTCCAAGTAGCATGCCAGTTACCACCATCTTGACATATGATATGCTCTCCAGTATCTTTATCTATTGTTGCATACTCACGTGTGTATGGTGCATTAAGTCTACCATGAAGATTATTGTAGTCTTGCCATGCATGATAGATTCCACTAGGCATCATTAAATCATGTATACAGGCACGCCACATATCATAGTAGAACTGATTAGGGTTAAATTGTTTTATATGATTCTGTGTTTGACTCATTTCATTTATCAATCTAACCATGTCATAATTGCCAGGACACCTTCCACGATTTACTGGATCTATGGATGCGTGTGTCTTAACATCTTGTGGCTGCATATCATAGTTTTTCTTCAACCACAAGCATAGATTAATGCTAGCAATCATTTGAGGTTCAGTAACTATACCTTGGTTGTCGTACTGTCCGTTTGCGTCTTTGTGGTTATCGATGTGCTCAATGGAAATTGTAACTGTATTGAGATTGACTCCATTATATTGGTCCCAATATCCGTCATAAGATCCATACAAGCAGCAATTAGCAGCAGCACCGTTATCAAGATAAACACATTGTACAACAGACCCATCAAGTCCAATGATAAAGTGAGATGAAGTTTTTTCTGGATTGTTTGCGAAGTACTCTGCGCACTGTTCTGGTGTGTCGAATCCTGCTGTCTTATGGATGACAATCGCTCCACGTGGATTGGCTCCGACGAATGTTCGTGATTCATCTACAAACATGTCCTTTGCTGGAGGATACTCTATTCCCATAAATCCTCCCTAAACACTAATTTTAATTCCTGATGGCAGCGTCATGTCAGGATTGTATGTTTTACTTATTCCAGCTTGATTGAACAAATCTGAGTTGTTTCGATAATTGTAAAGGAACTGTGGACCACCATTTTTTTGCTTGTTTGCAGACCAACCAATGGCATTAGTTATACTATCTAATGTATCTCCTGCTTTTGTAGTATAAACCGAAAAGTTGTTACTGTATCCAGCAGTACCTTTTGCTATAGGCATTAACGTTCCACCTGTATAAGGTAAAGGTGTTTGAGTAGGATTACCGTTAACAGTAGTATTAGTCCCACCAGTTGTAGCTGTAGGTGGTGTTAGAGCAGCTAATATAGATTGAAGAGCCTGATTGTTTATTTGTTCCTGACTAAGTAGTCCACTCAACTGACTATCTAATGCACCACCTACAGTATTACTAGTGTCTGAAGTTCCAGATGAACCACTGTATGGATAATACGCACTGCTGCCGGATGGTGCTCCGGCTGCAGCATTATTGTTACTATTATTCATTTTAGATATCATTATAATACCTATGATGACTGTGGCTGCTCCTATGCCTACTGTCCACCATCCTCCAGGTATTTTTGATATGAATCCACCTTGCTGTCCACCACCTGTATCACCAGGTTCTGATGGGTCTGCCTGATCATGGCTAAGATGTTTAACGTACGAGATGTGCGACTCATGTTTGCCATCGTCTTGTCCACCTTGATAGCCTCCACTGTTTCCATCCCCATTGTTATTATTAAAATCTGCCATTATAAATCACCATACCTATTCGCCCAGGCATTCTGTGCGTTTGCCATGAGTGTATTCGCTTGAGCGATTGACAATGGTTTATTGTATGCGCCACCAGTGAGAATTGGCGCAGTATTTTGTGTGTTAGTAATTCTTGAATGTCCCCACAGGTAATCAGGAACACCAGGAATGTGTATGTTTGAGTTTGGTAACTGATTTCCAAACCAGAACTCAGTCATACGAGCACCATACTGCGTGGTCTGCACTGGCCATGTCCAGTTATATGTATCTTGCTGAGTACCACGATAAGGTAGAGGTCTTAAATCTATCCTTTCATAGTATCTACTCTCATGACCTGGAGGCTTATGAAACCACATTTACTTTGCCTTCTTGTACCCACTACCAGTCAGTACACTTGACTCACCCTGAACTGCACCACCTACTGCACCTACATCCTGTGCGAAGCCAGATGGATTCATTATAATTAGAACAATCAATGAACCAATTATAATCCACATGACTACGTCTAATACACCTTTGCCCATTATGTAGCCTTCCTGTATCCTCCGCCAGCTAAAGTAGTTACTCCGCCATAAGACTGTCCAGCCTGTCCACCCCATCTAGATATTGCATATGATAATCCATTAGGATTTATCACAAATACAAATGCTATTAGAGCAACTGCGATAGCAACTACAATTCCAACAGTTTCAGACTTCATTATTTCTTTACCAATCCTAAGACAAAACCTAGAATCATGATCACTACAATAGTAGCAATGACTGTAGGCCAGTGAATACTTGCAAGCATTTAAGCACCTCTTATATTAGAAGTCCACTTGTTAATAGTGGATGTATTGTTAATCGCCCAAACCATCCAAAGAGCTATAAATAGTGCAAATGCTATATCAGACACTGCGCCACTTATTTCTGCAAAGAATGATACAACTAAAACAAAAATTATTTCACCTAGTAGAGTTCTGAAATCAAATTTTGTTTTATCTACTTCCTTACCTTGCCAAATTAAACCATACAGCTTAGGTACTTTACCATTAGCTATATTGTTAACTATCACCAATGATATACCAGTTACAAATGTAACTGATACTGGCATTTTAAATGTACTTGTATTTTGGTAACTACTTCCACCATATGTAGGTACGTAGTATTGATATTGTGGAGTGGGAGCTTGTTGATTTGGTTGTGGTTTTTGCAACTTATTTTGTGATGCATTTATATTTACAACCACTAGTTACCCCCATTCTTTAATATCGTGTTAATATAATTCTGTGTCTCTTGAGGCAAGTAAACCTGCCAATTGAAACCACCTTTATTTACAGCGTCTTGATATGCGCCAGGTCCAGCATTATATGCTGCAAGAGCCGCTGCCTCGCTTCCGTACGTTCGTACATAATTTCCCATGAGAGTTGCTGCTGCTTTAAGAGATGCAGCTGGGTCCCATGGGTTAACTCCGAGTGACTTTGAAGTTGCTGGCATGAATTGCGCAATTCCTTGAGCACCTGAACTTGATGATGCATTAGGATTAAGTCCACTTTCCTGAACTATCTGTGCTACAAAGTCATTTGCATTTATTCCAGCAGCCTGGGCGTCAGCATATGCTATTGCACCATAACCAGAATTGGCCTGCGGTATCTTAGTTGATGATTTTGAGCTTGTAAATGGTGCACCGTTAATGTCTCCGGTAACACCATTTACAGTTACACCAAATGAGTTCTTACTAGGTGTTATAGCGTTACCAGTCAAAGTCTTCCACACCGCTGACTGGCTTCCTTTAATACCTATTATTAGTAATACTCCACCAATAAGTAATGCACCACCTGCACTATAGTTCAATTTATTTTTAGTGGAAGAAATCGCCTAAGATTCATTAAAGACTTGTTTGCTGATGACTGGGAACCACCAATAATTTTATTATTGATGTGTTCATTCCACTGAACATGAGGTAGAGTGTACTGTGGCTTATCCAGTCCAACTATTTTACCTATCTTCTTACCTCTTGCACTTAAACCATCTAGAACTTGAGACTGCTTAAGACTTCTCCAACGTGGACCGTTTATGTTATTCATTATCCTCTCCAGTGAATGTACCTAAGACCAGCTACTCCGACTACGAGGAATATGATAGCCCAAATTACAGGACTCTGAGTGAAACTAAAAGGCATTGCTGCCGCATTAGAAGCCTGAGCAGATGTCGCACTTCCACCACTCCCCATATAAGAGAGTGGTATCGTTGCTGGACCCTGTCCACTACCTGTGTAGTATGGATACTGTTGACCACTTGGAAAGTAAGCAGACGTCATTGGAGCTGGCACAATTTGGTTATTAACAAACAATGTTCCCATGTTTGCCATGATTTGCTCCTTACTGCTGTACTACATATCTCAATGACTCAACACCAATTGCAACATATGCTGTTGAAGAAAGTGTTGTAGTAAAATCTAAATGTACTTTACAGCTTGAAGTATCCAGTGTATTCAATGCATTAGCATTAGTATTTTGCATTTGTTCATTCACGACTGTGTCGTGAAACAATACACCCTGTGGTGGCAGGTAGCTACCATGCTGTCTTGCGAATCTTCGCTGGCACCTTGTTGGGTTGTCTTGGAACTTGTAGAGTCCAGATCCAAATTGGAGCCAGATGTTGGTAATGACATTGATGTTAATCGGCGCTCCAAGTCCGCCCGTCGCTGCGGCACTCGGATCAAAGAACCTATAGAAGAGACCCAGTAGTTGACCGGTCGTCGGGAGTAAGATGTCAACTGTAGACCTTCCTGAAAGTGAATATTGCTTAGACTCACGAGCGTACTGCCAACCCCAAAGGATTGGCGTGTCCGTCTGAGCCACTGGCTGGTAGACTACTTTTCTCTGCCATCTTGTTGTAGCAGTTCCTGAAGATGTAGCTGGTGTAGTAATAGTACCAGAAACATTATAAGGTGCATTATCAAAAGTAGCTCCAAAGATTGGATTCATTGTAATTCTTGGAGTTACAATACGGTTTGATCCTGACATTAACTGAGGAGTAACAAAGGCCCTTGTAGGACCCATACTCCCTCTCAATTGACCGTCTGGGTCAAGGTCGAAGTACTGGTCAAACCAGATTCCTAATGGCATGTCAATTGAGAATGAGATTGCAGTGGAAACTGCGGTGTAGGCAACTGCACTGGTAGTCAAATTCTGCTGAGAACCATAAAGGTTAGTAACAAAATTTTGCTCCCAGTAGTTTCCAGCACCATTATCCTGGTATTGAGGTCGCATGAGTTCGAACAATTTAGCATCAAAACCATTAAGTAGGTCATATGAGTTAAATTGGTTTTGCATTGATAGCTGGATGCTACCTACATAATTATATGGGAAGTACTGAGATACAGTAATTGTCTGTGTACCAGGAACGTTGGCAACAGTTATAACTATATCAATAATCTCACGATATAGAATATCAGTATTAATTAAAGTGGATGGGAACTGGAATACAGTTTGAACGCCCTGACCAAGTACCAGTGATACTCCGTCATTTGCTTCAACCTGCTCAGACCATTGAGTTATACCAGGTAATCCGAATAGCGTACCCTGTGGCAACTCAGGATGGCCATTCAACTGCTTAGCAGTTGGAGACTGCGTAGTTGTGCTAGCTATCTGTGCAGATGCAGCCATTTAAATTAAATTCACTTCCTGCCGCCAGAAAATGTTTATTAAGGATGTTGTACAAGCATAGCCAAGCCAGGGTTATTTGTTTCCTTGGCTATGTAAGTAAAGCAAGCTGCAAAGCCCCAAAGGGCCATCAGCATAAAAAGAAGAAACAACAATGGATGATTTAAGCTGTCGAGAAAACTTCCCATGTTAGCCTCCGAAAAGTTTTGAGTAGTCACCTACTGTTACAAGTAGACCTACTTTAACACTTCCATCAGGCTGCAATATTCCAAGAGAAGTTACACCGCTAGATACATCCTCAGCAAGAACTACCTTACCACGATCTGCATGCGGTGTATTCTTATTGAAGTAAGCATCATAGGATTCCTGGTACTTCTCATCTATATCAGGGAAGTCAGGTTCATTCTGTGCATTATTATATGCGTTCAGAATATCCTGAGCAGCCTTAACTTGCTCTGTAGTAGGTCCAGAAGTACGAAGAGGTGCACGCTGAGTAGGTTGCATTGGCTCACTTACAACATTTGGATCAACTGAAGGATCTTGTGGTATTGTAACTGAGCCTCTGTAAGGACCAGACATTCTAGCCTCCTAAATTCAATTCATAATAGTCATTTGATGGTGCCTTCTCACGAAGGTCTTTATCAAACATATAAAACATATGCCCCATTGGTGGTATAGTTATTTCTAATGGTATACCATAACGAAGTATGTTTTTAATGTCTTCGTCGTAGTCTATGTGAAATAAATAGACTCGGTTCATTTCAGACATAATTTCTACTGGTATTTTGCGGGGTCTTTGAGAACCGCAAATGAGTGCGCAATCTCTTTCTCTTCCATTGCGAGCGATGCGCTGAAAGATATCACTAAGCGTTCTGTACTTGAAGAAATCTGACAACTCGTCGACGAAGACAAGTCTAGGAACCTTTGCACCATATCCCTCGTAGAAGACACGTGCACACTCGGAAGCCCATCCCCACTCTCGCTCTGACTCGGCACTTGCAATTGCAACAGTACCTCCAAGTCTCCAGATTTGATTAAGACTTCCCTTAATACTTCCAGATTTGGGAATACTGTATGAATTTGGAATTTCCCCTGAACCATATCCCCACTTTGCATATCTTCTACTCCACTTAGTAGGTATCCCATTCAATTCCTTTGTCGACCGGAATCTCGGCTTGGTGTCGATTATCAACGTCCTCACCGGATTTTTCGGTTCCGAGTAGTTCAGTTGGTATTCTGACATCACTGTCTCCAGCAAAGTCGACTTCCCTGTGCCCTTCATCCCAGCTACGTACGCCAGTGGTGCTGATACCGACCCGTCCGGATTCTTCCGTCTCTCCAGGTTGGTCACGCTGGGAACGTAAGAACTCGTCGTCATGTTTAAGTACCTCAGTCAATTTTTCAACTGTTTCATGTAGAGCTTGATTTAACAATTCTGGATTTTGCATTACAGCAACCATTCCCTCGATGCCTCTTGCAGCATTGGGAACAATCATATTTAGCATAGGTACATATTTCATTATTGACTCAGGAGTTATACCCCTCTTACCCAACTCAGTGTGAGCTACAATCTGTGCAGGACTAAGAAGACCACTGGGTTCCGAGACCTGGGATACTGGTGACAGGTATGGCTCCGTTTGTGCCACCTTCGGATGGCTTTGAGTCTGGTCTTGGACTGTAGATGGGCGTTGGTACCTTCTCATTACGTCCATTAGTTTGTTTTGAATCTGGTTTTGCAATTGTATTTCCGCCTCTAAAGAATATTCCCAAAAACGATGGACCTAATTTTTCAAGTACTCCGATACGAGAAAGATAACCAGTAACAACATAAGCAAGAGCCAGCGAGTCATCAGAAGTAGTAATGATTTCATGAACTTCGGCTGGTATGTGAGCCCATTTACTGAACCTATCCACAATACGTGCAGCATGAGGAGCAATACCAGCACACTCGTCAGGATTGGGTGCAAACCAGCTAGCCTTATCCAGGTCTTGAGTAATCCACCAAAGTAGTAAAACAATGATAGGTCCAAATGAATACTGGAAAAACTCATTATACTTCTTTTCAAGCGCCTTCGGTCGGTACGTCGATGGGCGGTCGGCGAAGCCTTCTAAGGAAGGAGGGTCCTGACTTTGGCTGGAACTGTTTAATGTTGCTTGTATCGGATTGTTTAGCGATGGTGGTTCCTGGGACAACGGATTTAGCTTGCGGGTCTCTTTGGCTGACTGCGCTTTCGTCAGTGGTTTTGCTTTCGGTTCCGCTACTGGCATCTTTTTTTTCCTCCACCTTAGGTTTCTCTACCTCCGGTTCTTTTATTTCTTCCTGTTGTTTTTCAGTTTCTGTTTCTTTTGCATCACTATAATCATGTTCATCAGGATCATTTTCAGGCATTATAATACTCCTACGTCACCATACTCTTCACCAAATATTTCAAGAGCCATAGAACCTATTGTAGTCTGAGTTATTTGTCTAATATCATCAGCATTAATAACCCATGATAAATTTCTTAAATTGAGAGGAGATTGAGCAGTTGTGAATGGTATAACATGTGGACCGACTGTTACAGTTGCGTTACTTGATGCCACAGCAACTAAACCTGTTATGTGGATTGCATTTCTGGAGCGAGGAGAAACTCTAAGAGTTGTATCATTAAACGTATAATTGTATTCATTGACATCAACAGTTATCCGGCTTTGCTGTCTACGAACAATGTTGCAAAGATCGTCTATTGATTTACACAATCTATCTATAGGGAAAGTATTCTCTATTTCTTTTGCTGGTTGCGTTTGGTCTCTCATAATTTCTCCTTGCTAGAACAATCGCACCAAACGAAAAGGGCGGCGACCATTCGTCTGGTGCCACCCTTCTGTTACTAGTATAGCATACTATTTCTCAATTGTCAAGGAAGTCTGTTAATTCGCTTCTTTTCCTTTTGTTTCTTCTTTTGCAAATAATGGCTTTTGCCCGTATTGCGTGTACATAGAAGAAGTTAGTGCAGCCTGCATTACTGCTTGTAAACTTTCGTTTGGTAAGATGTGTGCATAGTTACAGAAAGCACCCATTGAATGCTTTGCATAATCAAAAGCTTCTTTACCTGACTTACCTTCAACCTTACTCATTGCAACACTGGCAAGACATATACTTGCTATTGCAGTAGTTATCTGCCTGGTTCTATCATCTTGTAAAGGTAGCTCTTCCATTATAACTCACTACTTACTGACATATGAAATGAACGCGGTACAGTGAGTCTCAACATAATGTTTTTGGGATCGCATACATGAAGTGTCATGTATTCACCGTTGAATCTCTCCTTGCGTATAACTCTATACATTCTATTTTGAAGAGTTATGTAAAAGAAAAGATGCTGCGCTACTGAATTAAACATATCGCAATGAGCTTCAAAATTATCACGCTGTTCGAATGGCTCAACTAGTTTTGGATTTCCGCCTGTAGGCTGAACCATATTCTGAATTTCGTTCCATGCACTGCTCGCATTCTGCGTCATAATGTTCAGTTTCCTCTCTGCATTCACTGCACCATTTTAAAACTTTAATTGGTCTGCGACGTTGCTGACCTTCTTTGAGTCGTAGTTTATTTTTAATCCTGGACATCACCTGTCCTCTCAATAGTCGGAGCAGAATACTGACCAACCTTGAAGCATTTAATGAATTGGAATGTGTATGCATTATTTGAGTCTACATCAGTGTAACCCTTTTGCTTTGCGAAGTTGCTACCTATCATGAATACTGTGCTCTGATCGTGTATACGGTCTGGACCTATGAACGAGTTCCATAGTTGACCATCAGCAAATCCAGCATCCTTAGGTGAAATCTTTTCTGGCGTGTAGTTGTTATCCATCTTTGTTCTACTTTCTTCTACTACTAAATCTCTCATGTATCCACTGTAAAGTAATGAGCTAATTCTATCAGTAATGTATAATAAACTCCATCCAGACCAATCTGCAACTCTACCAAATTCAACTGGTTGTTTACCATTTCTCCAGACTAGAATCATATCATCAGGAGTTCTTATCATCCAATTGAAATCTTTAGGAGCTATAACTGAACTCATTAAGTCACTAATTTGAATTCTTAGTCTATCATTGTATGTTGTCATCGATCACTGTCTCTCAGTGTACGTGGAACGAACTTCTGCAACTTTGACATATTCTTGTGGGTGAATTTAACTATTCTTGTAACTTCCTCTTCATGTATTCTGTAAAACTCACGTCCAGTTGTTCCAGTTTTAGATGGAATCCTCTCTGCAATAACCCAACCCTGACTACACCACCAGTATACTGTTTGATATTCTACACCTATACGCTTTGCAAATTCCTTTGCAGTCAACCAATCACGTTCAACAAGTGGATCATCAATAAGATTAGCCATACTACTTGCGTGACTAAATTCTTCTTTATTTTTAACTTCCTTCACAACTAATTCTCCTCTAACTAGCTTCAATTTATTCAAAGTGTAAGTTCCTCAACATTTCTAACTCCAGGCCTGCGATACTTTTGATCACAGTTAATCGCCCTCGGCGCAGGTATATATATGCCAGTGAGCCTTTGCCACCGCCAGTCACCTGCTCTCCTAATAATATCCTCAGTAGTATGCTTGCGAACACTATTAGGATTAACTTGAGTATTAAGAGTGAGTACCGAGTCATAGTTAGTCGCAATCAACTCACCTCTTTCGGCGTATGGTAACGCAAACCTGTAAGTATCTAAAGCTACTTCCTGTATAGTGTAGTTAAACCAATGTACCATAGGAATGGCTCTTTTGTTTACTTCTGGATGTATAAAGAAGTTCGTGGCCATACCATCATTTGTAAACACTGGTATATCCTCTGGAGATTTTTTATCTTCAGAAACTAAGGTTTGAAAGTGACCTTTCATTCCATTACGACCTAATGTTGCCACAATAACAATCTTCATAAACGCCTCTAAATATTCATCAGGTGCGCTTAACCTTAAATCATACATCTCCTTACAAAATTCCATATTATCAGTTGTTGACTGCAACCACCCAAATCCACCCATGAACTCCACATCGCAACTTTGTTTTAATATTTCATGATACTGGTTACTCCATATGTATGTTTCATACTTACCAGGCAATGTAGGATATTTAACCAATCCATTTTCTAATCGTATAGGAAATGGACCCAATGCAAGTTCATGTTTTATCTTAACCTTGCATTTACCAAACCAAGCGAAGTATTTATCACTAGGTGATAGGTCATATCTTATAGCTGTACCAGTTACTTGAAGAGGATATCTACTTAAGTAGGCTGTATCCTCATCATATTCCATTCCAACATCATAATATTTATGCAATCCTGGTGTGTCAACTCTACCACCAGTTTGATTGGTGTAGAAATATTCACAACAGTCTTGACTAGGTGAAGTATGAAACTTTAGTTTATGAATTCGCCAACTACGGCGAAGTATAGAGACACCAAGCGAACCAGGAGTATTAAAGACCCCAATGCCGATCCACCTAAACAAGCTATCAAGGTGATGAATAAAATCCAGTGTAGCACTCTCACCCCACGCTTTGGCGAGGACAATCCATCTAGTAGACTTTCCATGAGAAAACTTAACTGAACTAACATCGCCAAAACGATTGCATAGTACACTACAATTACCATTACCAACCAACCTAATAATGTACTCAAAGAACCACCCCTGGAAGTCTTCAATGAACCCAAGTAGATTCTCACTAAAGAGGATTTCCGCCATCTCAAGTTCACTGCTGTAGTTGTACGTTCTACCATCCTGCTCAACAATCACTCCCTTTTGAATTATCGCTAGCCGCCTCTCCGTCCTAGATTCTTTAGTATAACCAGGGAACATTGGTCTATGACCAGTCCTGGTCCCAGAGCGTGAGGTTGTCTTCGTCATAGTACCTTACCTTTTTGGCTGGCACCTTTGTCTTAAAAAAGTCAATGTTAGAATTTCTTCTGGTCCATAAACACTCCTCACGATCAGTTATGATTCCCATTGCATCTTGTGCATTGTTTTTAATCATTCCTTTCCTGACAAGTGTTTTCTTTTCCCAATGACCTATACGCTGTTCATACAAAGGATTGTTATAACCAGATATCATAACCTGTCCCTTGCATGTACACAACAAATCAAGCATATTCTCATGCTCTTTTAATGTCATTTTATTTTCATAACCAACATCTACATCACCACCTTTTTCATCTCTATACGGTGGATCAAAGTAGAATAATGTGTTTACTGAATCGTATGCTTTAACTATTTCCTTCGCGTGTCTGTTCGTAATTTGTACAGCTCTAAATCGCTCAATGAAGTCTGGTATTTGGTCAATATGGTTTCTGTACCCTCTACCTTGGCTAACTTCCTTTCCCATGCCAATCCAGCCCGTTCCACGCTCTTCGTGCGTGAAACATTGAAGTATTTGGACGTACCACATTCTGAGCTGCTCGATGACGTTTTCCTCATACATCCACCTAACCCTGCAATATTGAAATTCATCCTCCGACATCGGTGTTAATCGTAACTTCTCTAAAAGAACTGGTCCCGCATCGCTAGTTCTCAGTACTGCAAAGAATAGAGCGACCATACCAGGGTCGTTGTAAATTTCTACTTCTGACTCTGGCTTGTAGAGGGTGACGCTAGCACCACCCCCACAAAGGTCCACCCAAATCTTGTGCTGAGGCATGTCTTCGCATATCCACCTTGCAATGGATGCCTTACCTCCAGGATACACAACAGGTGAACTAACCATTTTATTTACCTTTATATAAAAATCTAGCATGAAGCTGGTCTTCAGGAAGTTTGTACATATTTGCAATTTCTTCCTGAGCCTCAGATGGAGATTTAGCTTTAGTCATTTCTACAAAGTACTGAGTATCTCCATCATCATCCAACAAATGTACTGTATACAAACCCTCTCGATCTTGATTTAAATCATTGTTTTGTTGTTTTACCATGTTAATCCTCCAAAATTGATTCCATTTGTCTATGCAATTCAGCAATAAATTCATCAACGTGATCCTGAGGAATACCAGCTTCTTTCATATTAGACTTAATTTGTTTCTCATGCTCATCAATTTCATGACTAGCTTTTTCTATATCCTCTGCATCTTTCATACCATCCTTATATCCCTTGTGATATACATAATCTACAAAACTACCTACAGATTCAAGTAAACCTTTTGCAAGGTACAAAGTTGCCACTGTCTTTAAAAAAGTATCCATTAATAATCCGCCAATCTTATCATGTGTGCACCAGTCCATTTTCTACCTGGAGGTGCAATTCTATTTGCAAAGTCGTCAGCGTCCTTTGCTTCACGCAGATGCCTCTCGACATCATCTTTTTGTTTTTTGTATCCTCTGTAGGATGGTCTACCACTTTGGTTTCCAAGACTACCAGTATCACCAGATACACTATCTCCACCTATTATCAAAGTATAGAAGTCATCGTTGGTATCTTGTTTTCTAAACATTTCCCTGATACCTTCCATACTTGGTGGGTTTCCCTCACTACCAACCTCGTAATGTGCAGGATGAGTTTGAATACCAACAATATTATACTTGGCAGGTATCCATCTTATCTCATCATCAAAATTGCCTCCACCACCACTAGATGATGGAGGCTCAGGCATGAATCCAGGTTGAGTAACACTTGGTATAGGTTTACCGCCAGCATCCCACAATCCCAATCTCTTACCAAGGTCTTTAAAGAATTGCTGAAATGCGTTAGCCATAGTTAATCAATTGGTCCTATCATAATCGCGTTGCCATCAGAAGAAACACTGTACTCTAATGACTTGCCTTCGGGGAAATCTCCAGCAGTAAATCCTGCCTCAAATGCAGCCGTGAAGAGTTTCATAGGCTGAGTGGAACCAGTGTGCAATATAACATAGTTTCTTTCTATGTCCTTAAAGTCATTCCACTTTCCATCTACCTTAATCTGAGTGACCTTAAGCTTCAGTACATCATAACCTTCTAGGATTTCTCCGAACTCTTTACTTGAAAATGAATCCTTACCAGAAATGATTGCACCTGAAATTCTTATTGTCTTACCAACCATATCCTTAAGTGGCTTTGTAGGAATGCCATCATAAGCTGCGACCTTTTTCATTCGACCTGCAATTATGTCGAATACATCACTGTCGCTTGCGTTGCTTGGAATGTTGGAACCCATGCCTCTATACTGTGCCAGGTCACGCTTGTAGTTCTTGTCAACAATTTTTGAGCCATCAGGTGCACGTCGATCTGCTACAGAAGGAACACTTGGAGTATAATCCTCTTCATCATCGAAGTATCCTACAACCTCACCGTTCTCATCAATCTCAGGACCAACCTGCATGGGTCTTGTAGCAGGTACGTTACGATTTGTGCTCATGTTTCTAATACCACGCTGGTTCATTATATTGACTCCCATCTAGCGTTTTCTTCGCTATCATCTATTTCATCATTATCAGGTGTACGCTCTACATATTCATCCTCACCAAAAGGACTTTTAGGAACATTTCCTATTTCATAATCATCAGATTTACGTTTAGGTTCGATAATTTGTTGTAAGAGCAAAATACATTGCTCGGCAGACTTTAAACTCTCATCTATTGAGTTGATGGTGATTTGCATATTTTTGCATTCTACATCATAGTATGTATCAAGATCATCAACCTTATGGATAAGTTTGTCAATTAACATTGCAAGACCATTTATGTCTTCTGTGTGATGTTTAGCGTAGTCCTGCATTCTCATTATGAGAGCACCAACCTGAGACCGAAGTCTATTTATGGTAGCTCCAGCAGGTAGTTCGAATACATTGACCAATCCCTCACGCTCGTTTTGTTCCATGAGTTCAAGCGTCTCTTTAAGAGTCGGTGCATGCTTCTCAAGCTTAGACTCTCGTCTTACTTCTTTACGTGGCATGATAACTCCTTAGAATGGACTGTCGTCTAAATCACTTATATCAGGAACAAAAGAGGGATCATATTGAATGAGGTTATCAACTACAGGAGTACTGTTCTTACTTTTCATACCGTAGATGATATCTAGCTTGGAGACTTTGAATTCCAAGGCAGCACCATGTTTACCACCTTGATCCCATTGGCGTAGTCTTATGCGACCATTTATGTGAACAACAGTGCCTTTGGTGCACCATTCAGAAACAACCTCTGCTGTCTTATCCCACAGAGTAACGTTCCACCACACTTTTTCTTTTTCTTTTCCAGGTCCAGCATAGACTTCTTCGAGGAGGACTATTTTCGTACATGCCATACCATTAGGGGTGTATGACATATCAGGCTCTTTCATCAATTGACCTACGAGTATGCAGGTCAGTTTCCCACTCATGATTTTTACCTTTCGGTTAGAATAACAGCAATGATAAGAGACGTAGCCAAAGCTATATAGAAACACAACCAGTAAATCCTGGCAAATGACCATACTCCATCAGGTTTAAAGAAACCGATAAGCTCTTGCTTCATCAATTGTATCACGTCTTTTTAACTCACGTTAATGGAGGTTATGCAATGCAATCATTATAGCAATAAGCCCTAATGAAATTAAAAGAATAACGTACATTATAGTTGTAGTCATTTTAAACTCCTACAATGTTAATGAATCAATAACACTAAAATTGTTACGCGAGTAAAATTCAACCATTTTAGGATCGTATTGTGGTGCATACTTTTCATTTATAAATTCCACACCAGCCTCAATGATTCTTGAATAGCATTCACCACAAACTCGACCAAGTGGATTAACTGAGCGTCCGTAATTCTTACACTTCAATCCACACACATAGCACAGTTCATTCCACCTACACTTGCGTCTTGACCACTCCTCGGCTCCAGGAGGCAATAGCATTATGTACCCACTTATCAACATAGTAGCCTCACATTCATAACTTTACATATAACCTCACTTACTATAGACTTTAAAAATGAAGGGTTAATTCTTGCAAATTGGAGGTATGCAATGTTAACCCTGTTTACCATAGTCGTCCCTAGAGCAGGATAATCAAGAATGGTGTATCAATACCATCCTGGCGGGAGTATCAGGAATCGAACCTGAACCAGTCCTCACTTTCACCGAGTCGAACGGTTAGCGGATAGCTAATCCGGCTCTACCAATGAGCGTTACTCCCATATGGTAACCTTGACCTAATTTTTGACTTAGCTAATGCATGTCATGCAAGACTAAGGTTACCTGGTGGGCCGGAGATGAATCGAAC
>Ga0302296_1001246_pt1 | contig 18746 bp, 14 predicted proteins | sample III_Fen_N3_1_FD_194546 | JGI IMG/M metagenome (GOLD analysis project Ga0302296, IMG submission 194546) | Peat permafrost microbial communities from Stordalen Mire near Abisko, Sweden - III_Fen_N3_1 | ecosystem: Environmental > Terrestrial > Soil > Wetlands > Permafrost | place: Sweden: Abisko...
CAATACCTTCTCAGCACGGATATGTTTCTTGGTAGCAGCTTCTATTCCATCTTTCATACCAAAAAATGCAACTTCAGCAGTATTTGGAATAAAGGAGAAAACGGTATTTTCCACATCATTATCAATGGCTTTAAGAATAGGGGTACTCAATGACTCTCCTAATTTCTTACGTTCACGGTAAATATCCAAATCACTTCCACGTGAAAAGTATATACGTTCAAACGAGCAGGGAGTAATTACAGCTGCTGCCTGACGGATCGTCTCAAACTGAATTTTACCATTCTTTTTAATAATCATGGCTTCGCCTGGCTTCAGTTCATGAATATCTTCTTCTTTCACATTCATGGCTGTCTGAATAACCGGACGTTCAGAGGCGGTAACAATCACTTCATCATCTGCATAATAGAAAGCAGTACGAATACCCTTCGGATCACGAAAAACGAATGAATCACCATGTCCCAGCATACCGCAAATTACATATCCTCCATCCCAGTGACGCTCGGACTTACGAATAAAAGAAGCTATATCAAGCTGATCTTCTATTTTTTTTGTTATTACGACGTCATTTGTGTAACGTTGCTTAATTAGATCATATTCATGCTGAACTTCACGATCCAATTGATTTCCAAGTGATTCAAGCATCAAAAAAGTATCAGCTTTCTCTCTCGGATGTTGCCCTTGTGAAGTTAAATGCTCAAAAATCTCATCTACATTCGTTAAGTTGAAGTTTCCGGCCAGCAGTAAAGTCCGTGCTTTCCAGTTATGACGGCGCAAAAAAGGATGGATATAAGACAAACCGCTTTTCCCGGTCGTACTATAGCGTAAATGTCCGAGATACAGCTCACCTGCAAAATGATTGTCCGCTTTGCAATTCATTGAATTACTAAAATTAGGACTACCTTCTTGAACCATATCTTTGTTCAGTTTGGCAAATATATCCTGTATTGCATTTTTCCCTTCCATGCGTTCACGCCAGATATATTCTTCCCCGGGAGGCATATCGAGCTTCACGGTTGCCAGTCCGGCACCTTCCTGACCACGGTTATGTTGTTTTTCCATGAGCAGGTACATTTTTTGTAAGCCGTACTGCCAGGTTCCATATTTTTCCTGATAATAATCCAATGGCTTTAAAAGCCTAATCATTGCTATACCACACATAAAAAAAAGAATTTGAAAATTTTAAAACAGACCAATCGACTGATTAACCTCATTAAGTTAATCTACTTGATCAACTTCAATAAATAATATAACAAACAAAAAACCCCAACGATTGACGTAGGGGCTATTTTTCACATTATTCAACAGTCACAGACTTAGCAAGATTTCGCGGTTGATCAACATCACACCCCTTTACCACTGCTATATGATAAGCCAACAATTGCAACGGAATAGCTGCCAACAGAGGCACCAGACATTCCACCGTATCCGGAATGGATATACTATAATCAGACAAATTGCTCACCACTACATCTCCTTCTGTTACTATTGAAATAATTTTTCCCTTACGGGCTTTGATTTCCTGAATATTGCTTACTACTTTTTCGTACATACCAACACTTGGCGCGATTACAACAACCGGCATTTCCTGGCTGATCAATGCGATAGGACCATGTTTCATTTCAGCAGCAGGGTACCCTTCGGCGTGGATATACGATATTTCCTTCAACTTCAAGGCACCTTCAAGTGCTACCGGAAAATTATATCCTCGACCTAAATAAATAAAGTTCTGGGCATACGTAAAGGTTTTGGAAAATTCGGCAATAACTGCATCTTGTTTCAGTATCTCTTTAATTTTTTCGGGTATACGTGCCAGCTCGTACACCGTTTTTAGATATTCTTCCTGATTTATTGTACCTTTTTCTTTTCCAATTATTAATGCTAACATAGTCAGGACTGTCACTTGCGCTGTAAATGCTTTTGTGGATGCAACCCCGATTTCAGGTCCGGCATGAGTATAACAACCTGAATGTGTATTACGTGGAATGGAAGATCCTACAACATTACAGACTCCAAAAATAAATGCCCCCTTCGATTTAGCCAATTCAACTGCAGCTAATGTATCGGCAGTTTCACCTGACTGTGAGATCGCAATAACAATGTCATCAGGATTAATAACCGGTTTACGATATCGGAATTCAGAAGAATACTCTACTTCTACAGGAATACGTGCAAATTCTTCAATAGCATATTTACCTATTAATCCGGCATGCCAGGATGTTCCACAAGCGGTAATAATAATTCGTTTTGCTTTCAGGAATTTCTCTTTGTTGTCAATAAAACCAGCCAATGTAATATTATTCTCATCAATATTGACCCGGCCTCTCATACTGTCACTCAAAGTTTTAGGTTGCTCAAATATTTCCTTAATCATGAAATGTGGGTAACCACCTTTCTCCAATTGAGTTAAGGTCATTTCGAGCTTCATCACTTCCGGAGTCTTTTCAACATTTCCTATTGTTCGAATCTTCAATGGCTTGTTACGTTCCAAAGTAACAATTTCTTCCTCTCCAATGTAAACAACCTTATTTGTGTATTCAACAATAGGAGTTGCATCTGAAGCCAAAAAGTACTCACCATCACCGATTCCAACTACCAATGGACTTCCTTTTCGTGCAGCAACAATCAAATCAGGGTGCCCTTTTTCAATAACAGCAATAGCATAAGCCCCAACAACCTGATTAAGTGCCAATTGAACTGCAGTTGTCAAATCAACATTATTTGATTTTTTAATATATTCTATGAGTTGAACCAGAACTTCTGTATCTGTTTCGCTGCTAAAGGTAAAACCATGCTTTTTTAAACTTTCTTTTAATACCACATAGTTTTCAATAATTCCATTATGAATGATGGCCAGTTCTTCCGACTGGGAAAAATGTGGGTGTGCATTCACCTGATTTGGTTCACCATGCGTTGCCCAACGTGTATGTGCAATACCAATTGTACCTTCAATATCTTTCTGCTCTGCAAAATGTACTAAATCTGAAACTTTACCCTTTGCTTTATAAACATTCAGTTTGTCATTATGCAACAATGCAATACCTGCGCTGTCGTATCCTCTGTATTCAAGCCGTCTAAGACCTTTTATAAGAATAGGATAAGCCTGTTTATTTCCAATATAACCTACAATTCCACACATAGTCTATTTCTAATTTTATGTTAATTATATTATTTCTCTAAGTCGTTCTAATGAGATAAGAGTGTTTTCGCGGCTACCAAAACCGGTAAAACGCATATATCCTTCCCCTGAAGGGCCAAAAATAACACCTGGAGTCCCTACAATATTACTTTCATACAACAATTGTTGAAAGAATTTCCAGGAAGGTTGATTGCCGGGTGTTTTGAACCATATATAGGGAGAACTAACTCCTCCATAAACTTCCAGTCCCAGTGATATTAATTCATTTCGTATAAGGGAAGCATTTGTCAGATAGTAATTCACTAACTCTTGTGTTTCAGCTTTCCCTTTTCGCGAATAAATTGATTCAGCACCTCGTTGTACAATATACGAAACTCCGTTTGTATAATTCGTATTACGACGACTCCACAGTTTAATAAGAGGAACGCTTTCACCAAATTTAGTATATACCAACAGTTCCTGTGGAAAAACGGAATAGCCACATCGTAGCCCCGTAAACCCTGCAGTTTTAGAATAGCTTCTTATTTCAATAGCTACCTTTTTAGCCCCTTTAATTTCATAAATACTGTGAGGTACATCCGGTTCATTTATATATGACTGATAAGCTCCATCATAAATAATGATGCTTTGATGTTCAATAGCATAATCAACCCAATGTTTTAATTCAACCTTTGTCATGACAGTACCGGTCGGGTTGTTGGGATTGCACAAATAAATTACATCCACTTTTTCTGTAGGTAATTCAGGTACAAAACTTGTTTCTTCCGTGCAACGCAGATATACAATGTTACTCCATTTTTGATCATCATTCAACGCTCCTGCCCTACCACTCATTATAGTTGCATTTTCATAAACAGGATAAACAGGATCAGAAATAGCAATGATATTATCCCGTCCCAACACATGGCCTATATTCCCAATATCGGATTTAGCACCATCGTTTACAAAAATGCTTTCTTTCTCAAGAAACACACCAATTGAACGATACTCTTTTAAAATCTTTTCAATCAGGAAATCATATCCTTGGGGAGGACTATAGCCTCTAAACGTTTCAACCTTACTCATTTCGTCAACGGCTTTATGCATAGCCAGTAGAACTTCATTAGGCAGGGGACGGGTTACGTCACCTACGCCTAAACGGATAATTTGAGCATTAGGATGTAATATTTTAAATGCGTTAACACGCTTCTCGATTTCGTCAAAACAATAGATTTCGGGAGTTTTTAAATAGTTCTCGTTTGCTAATGCCATTCAAAGAAGGGTTATGAATTGAGGTTGAAACACGACTGGAAACAAAGTGCAAAATTGCGCTTTTTTTTTCATTAATAAAAGCATTTTGTTCAAAAAGATTTGAACAGTCAAAGATAATGATTAAATTATCGTTAAAGCACGATCGAATTAACCTTCTGTCTACATTTATCAAAAGATTCAATATCAATTGATAATCAGTAATTTAATTTGATCTCAATGAATACGATTTAAGGCCCAAAATTGGTCAACAATCTATCATACTTACTATTGTTCTGCCTTTTAATTTTCCATCCAGAATTAACGGAATATGCCTTTTTACTTCAGTCAGTTTTATTTCGGTATAAAGATTAGTCAGGTTATCAGGTTTCCATTCATTGGCTAATTTTTCCCACAGACTTTTTCTATTAGCTGACGGATAATTTTGTGCTGATATGCCAATTAAAGTATTACCACGTAAGATAAAGGGAAACACGGTGGTATTAAGTTGAGTAGAAGAGACACTTCCACAAGTTGTTACGGCTCCAGAAGACTTTAGTGTTTTTAATATATTCTCTAAAATAGGACCGCCAACTGTATCAATTGCACCTGCATACCTGGCTGAAAGTAAAGGCCGTTTATCAGGTATCAGGAATTCATCTCTTGAAATTATTTCTTTTGATCCAATACTTCGCAAGAAATCATATTGCGATTCTTTGCCGGTTACAGAGACTGTTTGATATCCAAGTTTTGTAAGCAAGGTTAATGACATTGATCCTACACCACCGGTTGCACCCGAGACAAGTATTTTCCCATCCGTTGGTTTAACCAGTTCACTCAGACGAAGAACTGAAATGGCAGCTGTAAAACCTGCTGTACCAATAATCATAGATTCTTTCATGGTTAAACCCACAGGTAATTTCACTACCCATTCAGCAGGGACACGAATATACTGCCCAAAACCACCGGCTGTATTCATTCCTAAGTCAAAGCCGGTAACAATTACCTCATCTCCAACCTGGAACAGGGCATTATCCGAATATTCCACAATACCTGCAGCATCTATACCTGGAGTATGAGGATAATTTTTTGTAACGCCTTTATTTCCTGTTGCTGAAAGTGCATCCTTGTAATTTAAGGATGAATAATGAACCCGTATAAGTACATCCCCTGCTGGTAAATTATCAGTAAAAAGAGTCTGGATGGTTTGTATAAACCCACCTTCTTGTTCATTAACAACAAAAGCATTATATTGAATATTCTGCATATTAAATTCTTTTAAGGGTTTAAATAAAAACGTTGAAGTAAGCTATACTTCAACGTTGGATATTATTCTCAAAACAGTAATCCTGTTTTATTGTTTAATTTTCCTCAGAATTTATTCACCAGCCAAAGTAATGGATGAATCTTTCATGGAACATGATCCATCGAAAACAGCATTGGGTTCCACCAACAATATCTTTGTTTTCACATCTCCCTTTATGACTGCAGAACTACGTAACGACAATGTCTCTGATACAACAATATCCCCTTCAACAGTACCTATTATTTCAGCGTTAACACATGAGATGGATCCTTTTAAAAAACCTTTTTGCCCTATTACTACTTTTCCGTTGCAGGTTATCGTTCCTTCCACATCTCCGTCAATCCGAAAATCACTGTCTGCAAAAATTTCACCTACAATTTTACTCCCGTTAGTGAGCGCATTATACATTGCACCGATATTTGTTACTACTTCTTTTGCCATGCTTACTTAGTTAACTTTATTTTTGAAGTTCAAAAATACAGATTTCTTTTGAATAAAAAAACGATTCCTAAAAAACATGTTATCAAATTTACTTAAATCCGGTGGAATCATTTCGTAGCATCCTTAAATTAACAGCTCATTCTTGATGTTTTGAACAAAAATCTATTACTTTTGTGTGGACATTTGTTAAATACATTTCATTAAATAGAAAATTCGCATATAGTATTCGATAAAACAAAGGAAATGGTTGTAGAACAAGCAAAAAGAGACCGTTATTGTAAGTTATGTGATGAAAGACCGGATATTCCACTCTATATGCAATCCTGGTGGATGGATGCAGTTTGTGGCACTAATAAATGGGATGTAGTTATTTATGAAAAAAAGAAAAAGATTGTTGCAGTTTGGGTATATCATTTTGTCAAGAAGCTAGGATTTAGAATTATTGTCCAACCTCAACTTACACAAATGAATGGTATTTGGATAAATCGTCCGGATAACTTATCAAAAAACGAAATGATCAGTTTTGAAAATGAAGCTATGTTAAACTTATTACTTCAATTTCATAAAATGAAATTTTCTTATTTTGATCAAAATTTTCATTATTCATTTACAAACTGGCTTCCTTTTTATTGGGAGGGATATAAGCAAACAACCCGGTATACCTATCAAATCACTGACATATCTGACCCTAACAAATGTTTTCTGGGATTTAAGGCATCCAAAAAATCACATATAAATAAAGCAAAGAAATCCATTAGTATTGATTTTGAATTATCCGGTGAAGAATTTTATATGAATTTGCAGCAAAACTTAAAAGCTTTAGGTCATAAAGTCTACTATAGCAAAGATCTGTTTATGAGAATCTATAATGCCAGTAAATTAAGAAATCAAGGTTGCATTATCTCTGCTTTCGATAATCAGAAACGTCTTCATGCAGCATTATTTATCGTTTGGGATGAATACTGTGCTTATAATTTAATATCTACTATTAATCCCGAATTTCGTTCTTCAGGTGCTACCTCCCTTCTTTTTTTTGAAGCAATAAAACATATGTCATCTAAAACAAAGATTTTTGATTTTGAAGGAAGCATGAGTAAAAATATAGAAAAATCATTTAGGGAATTTGGAGCAGTACAAGTACCCTATTTTCAAATAAAAAAATTTAATTCTATCTATTTCAAACTATTATTATATTCAAAAAAATGGATCCACTCATGATAATATTTTCAATTTAAAAAGACTTAATTTTAAAATAGAAACTTCGCAAAAAGCATTCGATCCAAATTATTTAATTGAAAAATCAGCAGTAACAATAAACTTGACAATATTAAATTACTTACAAATGAAGACTATCGTCAAATCTATTATCTACAAATTATTCACCTTAATTTACAAGCAATACACTCCAAGTGGACAGTCAATTAAAGAATTACTCTTAATGGCATTTGTTCAAAAGATTATTGGAATCAATCGATCAGTTCCTTGGCCGGTTCATTATACTTCTTGCGTAAAAGGACATGAAAATATACATTCAAAAACAGAGATAGTAGGAGAAGCAATAAAAAACTATATAGATGGACGGAATGGAATAATTTTGGAAGAAAATGTTTGGTTAGGACCAAATGTTTCGATAATTAGTCAGAATCACAATGAAAACAATTATAAAGAATATAGTAAAGCAAACCCCATAATTATTCACAAAAATTCATTATTGCTTGCCAACTGTGTGATTTTACCTGAAGTTGAACTTGGTGAGCACACAATTGTGGCAGCTGGAGCAGTTGTTACAAAATCATTCTTAGAGGGTAATCAAATGATTGGTGGAGTTCCGGCAAGAGTAATTAAAAAACTAGATAACTATATTGAACTATAGTACTCTAAATTAAAGTGATACATAAACATACAATTAAACATTTTACATCATAAAAAAGTAAGAATTTGATATTTGTCATTTGTTTTTCTCTTAATAAATCTTTAGGAACTAGATATATAATATTTGATTGAAGCAAACTAAAAAACACTATCTGTGATCTGATTTTATAATTCAAAACTCAACACAAATTTGCAATCCACATTTAAATGAATTTAAAGTTCGAAGATATTTTAATAATATTCCGAAATATCCGTCAAAAGGGATTCTTCCATCTACTTTCGGCCAATTTACTCATTCAGGTGGTTGCTTTTACATCTCAACTATTTGTTGCAGGAATATTATCCCCTGATGACATTGGACGTATAAAAATTATTCAAACCTATGTATCTATTTTTTCCATAGTAGCAGGCATGGGCTTTAATTCATCCACACTTAAACTCTGCTCCGAAAACAGAACTCCTGAAGAACGGAATTCAATATTCCAATCTGCATTATTCTTTACTATTCTTTCCACCATAAGCCTTTATATCATCATCGTGGTATTAAACTTCTTTGGAATATTTTCTTCTGACAAGCTTATCCAATGGCTTATTCCACTTGGGTTATTTCCAATAATCAGTAATTCTGTTTTTATGGTCTTTGTCTCTTATTTTCAAGCCACAAAGAAGATTAAATTATTATCAAACCTGACTATTTCCAATAAAGTAATTTCGATAATTGCCATTGTGCTTTTCACGTATTGGATAGGAATAAAGGGATACTATGTGGCATATAACCTGAGTTTTATCCTAATGCTGGCAGTTTGTTTCCGGTACTATAAATCGGGTTCCTGGGTAAACATATTCTCCCCCAAAAACGTATCCATGTTTTCCATTCACTGGAATTATGCCCGAACATCCATGGCAGCTTACTTATTATCCGAAATCTCAGCCTATGTGGATATATTGCTGATCAGTTTCTTTATCCCGGATATGAAGCAAATTGGATATTACAGTTTTGCCTTGACCATTACCGTCGTATTGAAAATTATTCCAAGCACCGTACAGCAAATTACCATACCTTACTTCTCAGCCCTGGCACATCAAAAAACAGAATTCTTACTTGCATTTAAGCGGTACAACAAATTGCTGTACTTTATCGTAGCCGGCACCCTGCTGGCAGTCATGCTTTTTGTTCCGTTTTTACTTCATTTTATTTTTGCAGGAAAATATGATCCCTCAATGAAGTATTTTCCATTATTAGCCATTGGATGGAGTTTTCGATTGCTGGCACAACTTCAATATGGTGCAATATTTGGATTGGGGAAACTCAATTATAACGTCTATTCAACTTTAGTAAGCTTAATATTTAATATCATAATTATAAGCATTTCAATTTATTTCTTTGGATTATTGGGTGCTGCCTATGCATCCGTACTTGGAGGTTTGGTTTATGTACTCTGTTCCCGGTATTTTTTCAGGAAAGCAAAAAGTGAAATGTAGTTTAAATCCTTAAACAAATCTTCAATCTCCAGCTGATCCGTCACAATTAAAATCAGAGTATAAGTAATCAGATATTATCGCTTTGGGAGGATGTATTTAGCCCTATATATTTTGGGTCCAAACGTTTAACACAAAACTGATAAGCAGTTTAATGGGATTAGACAAATGCATGGGTGTACAAAATTGCCCTACTCATAGCACGCATTACATGTCTTGCTATTAAGAACCTCACCAAACATATGGAATAATCCGATAGCGGGTTTTAGCAGAATATTCCGGATACCCCTTCAATTCATTCTTCAACGTATCATCCTCCAGCTTTGTCCTGGTCAGGATCAGGATAATCGACAAGCATATTGGGATAATGCTCCAGAGTGAACCAAAGAGCAACGGAAAACCTACGATTGAATAATCATGCCGGGGTCTAAAAATTCTCTTTTCAGCCTACTTCCCCATTCTCAAATTTAGCAATCATCTCTCCGGCAATACTGATTTTCATAGGATGATTTGGAAGATTCCCACGGCTATACCAGTTAGCGTCGGTTATTTCTACGTTGTCGGGACAAACAGGCTGTGTGTCGTCAGCTTCCGCAAAGAAACCGATCATCATGGAACCTGAAAATGGCCAGGGTTGACTTTTATAATAACGGATATTCTTAACATCCAGTCCTATCTCTTCCTTCACTTCACGCTTCACGGTTTCTTCAAGCGACTCCCCTATTTCAACATACCCTGCTATCAGCGAATACCAGTTTTCAATAAAATTAGAATTGTGCGCCAGAAGGATCTTATCGTTACAAAGAATAGCCACAATTATTGCCGGTGGTATTTGAGGAAAAACTACAGTATGGCAGGTAGGACAAATGATAGCCCTTTCATCCTGTTTTGCTTCTGTTTTTGATCCACACTTTCCACAGAACTTGTTTTTTAAATACCAGTTCATTAACTGAAAGCCCACAATGCCGGCCCACGCTATTTCCGGCGGGTTTAAGGTACGGAAAAAACTAATCTCTTTGTAACTAAATTGGTCATCCAGACCCTTTACATCCTCCCAGATAAGAAAACAACGCACATCATTCAGCGAAAATAAAAAAGTACTCCCTGTTGTAGGTGTTATTTCTGAAACCTCTTTTTTGCGGGGAAATTCGAATCCATCTACGGTTGTTTTTACTAATAGGGAATTCTCCTTATAATGAAGAATATAATCATCTTCGGCAATATCGTTCGCAATTACAAACTGATTATTGAACCGATGTGGAAATATTTCATGAATCATGTTGAAAATAAATTTTAATTCTATTTCTTTTAATAGGATAATAGGCTCTAATTACCGAAGCCCGGATAGCGCAAGCTTTATTTGATTTATGTTTGAGTAAAATAAGGTGTTACTATCAATCCCGATTTTAGAACACCAAAGGTAACTACTTTTTTTTAAATTAAAAATAACAATAGAATAAATTCCAGTGCTATAACATCGGTCAATCCTACGAATCTTCCTGACTTCATTAAGCCAATGCCATAAGCATGACCGATGTTGTAACCCGTAATTTTAACATCGGGAAAGCGAGAACCGTCCAGTGCCTTATGAGAGGCTGAAGGACTGCCGTTTGATAATATTACGTTCTGCTCACCACGATATCACTGTATAAATACAAACCAAACATATTTGTAATTTAAATGTAATATAGATATAATAACATATTAATGATATATAACATCTAAGTTATATCTATATTACATCTAAGTTACATCTATATAACATCTGTATCATTATGGCGACATCATAGCAACATCCCAAAGATTTTAAGGACTAAAAAATCAAGATGAAGGAAATGACGAAATGAAAAGGTTGGAATGTAGATGGAGCATTCCATTCAAAAACAGAGAAGATCTCGTTTCTATTTTAAAATCCAGAATGAAATTAACGTTAAAATTATTTTGGGTTACCTGTACTTAAAAAAATAAGTTTACCTTTGCAGCGAAATCAAAAAAACCAATCCAAATGGACGGCGACCCTGCGATACGAAATTTAGTAAAAATCATCCTGATTTAAAAGGCCGCCTGTTCGCATCTATCCCACAGCCGTCCTTCTAAGTCTACAAAAAAAAGGAGGTGGCAAATGACATCACAAATTACATTTTACTTAAGCCAGGTAACCGGCTGTAAGATCTATGACCTAAACGGAACCCGTCTGGGCAAAGTCATAGATATAATTGTTAACACCGTACAGCACGGTCAGCACAAGGAAGAGGCTTTCAGACCGGTTATTGTCGGCCTGAAAACAAAGATTAACGGAGAAATACAGTATCTGAATTTTGAGTTTATCCGAATTGAAAAGAACAAAAGAAGCTTTTCGTTCATTTGCAGCAAGGTTGAACAACTTCCCAAAACGACCATTGAGAACTGCTTGCCTCTGGTAAAAAATATCCTCGACCGACAGATTGTGGATATTAACGGCAGGAAGCTGGTACGTGTGAATGATATCCGGCTGGTATCCATTGATCCTGAGATTTATGCCCTGGCGGTAGATATCAGCACCGAAGGCTTATTACGCCGTTTGGGAGTAGCCGGTATTATCAATAAGCTATTGTATCTCTTCAAGCTCAGCTTGCCGACCCAATTTATTTTATGGGACGACGTGGAAGCATTTGATACGTCAAATTTCAATATCAAGCTGTCACATTCCTCCAGCAAACTACAACTATTACATCCCTCCGATTTAGCCGACATCATTGAGGAAATGGGATCCGTGTCGCGTACCAAGGTATTCGAATCACTGGACGAAGAACGGGCAGCCGACGTATTGGAAGAAATGGAACCTTACGCACAGGCACAGATTATCGAAAGCTTGTCGATCAGCAAGGCCGCCGATGTATTGGAAAAAATGCCTGCCGATGAAGTAGCCGACTTAATGGATGAGCTGCAAGATGACAAGGTAGAATTGCTGCTGAACGAGATGGAGAAGGAATCTTCGGAAGATGTGCGCGAATTGCTGGAATATGAAGATAAGGAAGTGGGCAGTTTGATGACCACCGATTACCTGTCGTTCCGCGAATCGATGACCATTGAAGATACGCTGAAAGAATTGCGGGTTCAAAAACCGGAAGCGGATATGATTTATTCGCTGTTCATTACGGACAGCGACGAGAAGTTGATTGCCACCGTATCACTCAGGGACCTGGTGATTTCGACACCGGAGCTAAAACTCTCGGAGATTATGAACAAGCAGTTTATCTGTGTTCAGGATGAAGATAAGATTGACCGGTTGGCCTCTATCATTTTGAAGTACGACTTATTGGCGATTCCGGTAACCGATGCACAAAACACGTTAGTGGGTATGGTAGTCATCGATGATATTATTGAAGATTTAATGGATAAAGGTAAAACAAGGAAAGGAAGTCGCTCATGGCATTAATCAGATACAACGAATTTAATAAAAGAAGGAAAAATATCTGGCGAAACATCATTGTGTTCCTGGCCATTCTTGGTCCGGGAATTATCACCGGAAGCGTGGACAATGATGCCGGAGGTATAACCACTTACTCGGTAGCAGGAGCATTATATGGCTATAACCTGCTGTGGACAATGTTCCCGGCTTTTCTGGTACTGGTGGTAGTACAGGAAATGAATGCCCGTATGGGGATTGTAACGGGCAAAGGACTGGCCGATTTGATCCGGGAATATGCCGGGGTAAAGATCACCTTCTTTATTTTTGTAGGCTTGCTGATAGCCGATATTGGCAACACAACCACTGAGTTTGCAGGGGTTGCCGGCAGTATGCAGGTGTTTGATATCAGTAAATACATTAGTGTACCAATTTCAGCTATACTAGTATGGTGGCTGGTAGTGAAAGGAACGTATAAATTCAGTGAACGCGTATTCCTTATTTTCAGTGCTTTTTTACTGGTTTATGTTGTTTCAGCTTTGTTAGGGAAACCTCACTGGCATGACATTGGCCAGGCCATGATTAAACCGGATATCAAATATACGAAGGACTATCTGACTATAGTTATCGGGATTATCGGTACCACCATTGCCCCTTGGATGCAGTTTTACATGCAATCGGCGGTGATCGAGAAAGGCTTAACCATATCCGATTACAAGTTTACCCTGGCGGATGTAATAATTGGCAGTATTATTACCGTAGTAGTGGCATTCTTTATTATTGTTGCCTGTGCTTCGACCCTGCATATAAGCGGGATTAAGATTGAAGAGGCTAAAGATGCTGCCTTGGCATTAAAACCACTAGCCGGTGATTTGGCTTCAGCAACATTTGCTTTTGGATTATTTATTGCTTCTATATTTTCGGCTACCATATTGCCGGTTGCCACAGCTTTCTATGTATGTGAAGCTTTTGGTTTTGAAGCAGGCATTGATAAAAAATGGAAAGAAGCACCTCAGTTTTATTGGTTATTTACGTCTATTATCATAATCGGTGCTGCCATTATATTGATTCCGAATGCACCACTTATTTTAATCACCTTGTGGTCACAGGTGGCAAATGGAATACTGCTTCCGGTGGTATTAATCTGCATGATCCTGATTGTAAACAACAAAGAGGTAATGGGCAAATATGTCAATAATCGATATCAAAACATTTTTGGCTGGTTCACCATCTCAGTATTGATCGGACTTACTGTTACACTTTTTGTATCTTCGTTCTTTTAATATTTTCATTCCACACAAATAAACCTGAATCCGATAAATAAATTCTATTTTATCGGATTCAGGTTTTTAGTTTTCTCTCATCCAGGGGAAAGATCACATCCTAAAATCATTCTATTAAATATCGAAACATTAAGTTATTCTGTGCGTTCTATTCTTAATTACAAACGACAAACAATATGAACAGACTTAAAATTACGCTTATATTATTCAGTATAAGCTTCCTGAAACTATATGCCCAACAAGCAACCGACTCTTTAAAAGAAGAACAATTCAGTATTCATGCCCAATCAACCTTTATTTCTCAATATAAACCGGCGTTCCAGGCAAAATATAGTGGTACAAACAGTTTGTTACCAAAGGAAGAGACACAATTATCCACCACATTAACCCTGTTCTTAGGGGCGAAGTTATGGCATGGGGCAAGTGTGTATATGACTCCTGAAGTAGCCGCTGGTTCAGGACTGAGTGGTTCATTAGGCGTTGGAGCCTCTACCAATGGTGAAACTTACAGAATTGACAATACAGCTCCATCATTTGAGTTAGCACGCCTGTATTTCACCCAAATTATTCCATTAAGCAAGACAACGGAATATCAGGGAAGTGATCAGAATAAGCTATCCGGGGTAATGCCTGACACCTATTTGTCATTCACAGTTGGTAAAATATGTGTTTCAGATTTCTTCGACCAAAACTCATATAGTCATGATCCGCGTACCCAGTTTATGAGTTGGGCATTGATGAGCAATGGTGCCTGGGATTTTCCTGCCAATACAAGAGGCTATACACCAAGTATTGTACTGGAATGGGTTACTCCAAAAGATGAAATCCGATATGGGTTATCCCTTCTACCGTTAGCTGCAAACGGGATGGTCATGAATTGGGATATTCGCAAAGCAGAATCGCAAACTATTGAATACACACATAAATACTCTATAGCAAGCAAAAAAGGAGCTGTGCGTTTGTTATCGTACCTGAATATCTGCAATATGGGAAATTACAAGGAAAGCATAACACTTAATCCTTCTGCACCAGATATCAGTGCTTCAAGAAAGAATGGCCGTACAAAATACGGGTTTGGCATTAATGCCGAACAGGCTATCAGTAATGACTTGGGTGCATTTTTCAGAGCCGGCTGGAACGATGGGAATAATGAAACCTGGGTGTTTACAGAAATAGATAGAACGGTTAGCGCGGGACTATCAGCAAACGGAAAGCGATGGAATAGACCTAATGATATCGTGGGATTAGCACATGTGTTATCAGGCCTTTCAGCACCACATCTCAATTACCTAAAAGCAGGGGGCAAGGGATATGAATTAGGGGATGGCAACCTGAACTACTCATTGGAAAACCTGACAGAATGCTATTATTCATTTCAACTATCAAAAGACATGTCTTTATCAGTCGCCTATCAACATATTATCAATCCGGGTTATAATAAAGACAGGGGACCGGTTGATGTGTTATCAGCACGTTTTCATTTACAAATATAAGCTCAGAAGGTTAGAAATGTAGGATTAAAAAGATTTGAGAAATTAAGAGTTTGGATTGACATATCAGGATTGTTTCGTCCATAAAAAAAGAGATTCAAACCGAAGTCAGAATCTCTTTTTTTATGGAGCGAAAGACGGGACTCAAACCCGCGACCCTCAGCTTGGAAGGCTAATGCTCTATCAACTGAGCTACTTTCGCGAAATCATTTACTATTTAGTCAATTACTATTTACTATTTTAATAAATAAGAAATCATTAATTGACATATAGTAAATTAGAAAAAAGTGGGCAGTGAAGGATTCGAACCTCCGAAGTCGAAAGACAGCTGAGTTACAGTCAGCCCCAGTTGGCCACTTTGGTAACTGCCCATTGGCTTTTTAAAAGCTCTGCAAAGATAGCTTTTTAAATCTAAACTACCAAACAATATTAGCCATTTTAATGGCTGTTATAGCGGCTTCTACCCCTTTATTTCCGAGAGTTCCACCTGCCCTGTCGAGCGACTGTTGTAAGGTATTGGTTGTGAGTACACCAAAAATAACAGGACACCCATCGGCACTGGTATTCAAATTCGAAATCCCGTACGTTACCCCCTGGCAAACATAATCGAAATGGGGAGTATCACCCTGTATGACGCAACCCAGAACAATAACAGCAGCATATTTTTTAACGGTTATACCATCAATCCATGAATCAGCCATTAATTTCTTAGCAGCATAAGTCAGTTCAAATGTTCCGGGGACATGTACAATTTTAATCCAGGAAGGCTTTACACCATTTTCGACCAAAGAGTCAACTGCTCCTTGTAACAAGGCATGCGTAACATTAGGATTCCAGTCTGCTACAGCAATAGCGTATTGTTGTTCACAGACTTTGTTTTTATCGGGCATTAGGTTTACATCATAATCCGAGAGGTTTTGATATTTGGTTGCCATAAGATTTAGTATTGAGCGTTGAAGTATTGAGCGTTGAGTATTAAGAAATGAGAGATGAGAGATAAGATATAAGAAATGAGTATTGAATTAAAAAAGCCACTTCTGTTTCAGAAGTAGCTTTTATTTATTAAGCGAAAGATTAAAAATTACTTTTGAACACGTGCTATATATTTATCAATATCAGACGCTTCAGGACTCTTAGGATAATTATCTTTAATCTTAGTATATTCTTTTTCTGCTTTATCAGGCTTGTTAAGCGATTCGTAAACCAAACCGGCTTTCTTCAAATAAACAGGACTCATCACTGCATTCTCTTTATCAGCTGCTTTTTCAAAATATTTGATCGCTTTATCTGTCTCGCCCATCTCTACATAACAATCGCCGGTTAACCCAATCACAGAAGCAGAGAAATAAGTATCTTTTCCGTCGAATTGTGACAGGTACTTGATAGCATTATCATATTGACCTAGTTTATAGTAGCAAATGCCGGCATAAGCAGCAGCAAGCTTTCCGGAAGCTGTAATACCGTAATCGGAAACAATTTCTTTAAACCCGATTGATTCGGACCCTCTACCTTCGAGTGCAATTCTAAAAGAATCTTTAGCAAAATAGCCCTGGGCTTTGTACATCTCATTCTCAGCGGCCACTTCACGTGGTTGGAGATAAAAATTACGAAATGAAAGAGCAATTAAAACAACTAAAACAACAGCACCAACCGCATAGATAATTTGTTTTTGGTATTTTTCAATAAACACTTCTGTTGAAGTTAAAGCATGTTCAACATTTATTAATTCGTCGTGTTTTTTATCCTCTTTTTTAGGCATAAGATTATGTTATTAAATTCTTTTTGTTAAATTGGGTTTTTAATAGAGTTGCAAAAGTAGATATTTTCTTTTATATAGCGAAATTTTTGCACCTGTTTTTTTTGTGCCGAATTAAATACAACACTGGAATAAGCGATTACCTGTGAAAGATGCATTTTTAACTATATATAAGAACGAATATCAGATGCAATCAAAAATAATACTATATATTTGCAGCATAAGAAAAAGCTAACCGCATTGTTCTGAGATTGGAAAACTCAACGTTTAAAAAATTAAACGAGACATGTCTGGTTTTTAATGGCGGGCTGCGCCTCAGGGTATCCTTTATGGACGGCAGATTACAAAAGAAACTAACACCTCAAATCCTATTTATAGGAGTTTTCTCAACTAATGGCAATGCGGTTTTTTTCATCTATATCATCGAGCATCAAGTGTTGAGCATCGAGTGTTGAGCAAATTAGTGTCTGAAGTGTATATTTTCTAACCTTTAAAATATAGCCTTATGACAGAATTAAGCTTTAGCGAGAAGTACAATTTAAGAACCAAACGGTTTGCAGTTCAGTGTATTCTATTCTACGTAAACCATTGCAAAAAATCAGAAGAACTCAGAATTATAGGTAAACAGTTCTTACGTTCATCCACTTCTGTAGCAGCAAATTTCAGAGCCTTCACCAGAGGAAGATCTGAAGCAGAGAAATTTTCCAAACTATGTATCGTTCTTGAAGAAATAGATGAATCTGTTTTCTGGCTCGAATTAATTGAAGAAGCTCAATTGATGCCGGTAGAAAACTTCAGTTTTGTTCAGAACGAAGCAATAGAACTCCTTAAGATTATTTCTACCACCCGTAAAAACATGAAAAAGGAATAGCGCTGAACAGCATTGAGCATTGAGCATCACGCGTTGAGTATTGTGTTTTGATACTCAACGCTCAACGCTTGATGCTCAATGCTTGATGCTCGATGCTATTTCTGCTAGATGCTCGATGCTATTTCGTAAGCTTTCTCCACTGTTTTAACTTCAGAAAACACAATAGAGCGGCGCATGTTCTTTTCACGTAGCTGGCACTTGCGGGGATGAGACGTCATGTATTGCAACAAGCGGCCAAAAGGTTCTGAATGATAATAGGACGATTGTGGGTTTGATACCAGAAAAGCCGTCATGGTTTCATTTTTCAATACCAGCTTTTCTATTCCCAGCCGCATAGCCAGCCAACGTAACTTAACTACCAGGATCAGACTTTGTCCTTCCACAGGTATCTTACCAAAACGATCTTCCAGACGTTTTTCAAACTCAAGCAATTCAGCCTCACTATCTATATTATCCAGTTCGCGGTACAGGCTTATGCGTTCGGATACATTCTCAAT
>Ga0302296_1001248_pt1 | contig 18724 bp, 12 predicted proteins | sample III_Fen_N3_1_FD_194546 | JGI IMG/M metagenome (GOLD analysis project Ga0302296, IMG submission 194546) | Peat permafrost microbial communities from Stordalen Mire near Abisko, Sweden - III_Fen_N3_1 | ecosystem: Environmental > Terrestrial > Soil > Wetlands > Permafrost | place: Sweden: Abisko...
CAGCATACCTGTACACAAACAATGTTTCCGCCCTGTACGTTGCAAAATATCATAGTTCACACAGCTCTGACATCCTTTCCAGAATGCCTCATCATCAGTAAGTTCAGAAAATGTAACGGGCTTGTATCCCAGTTCGGAGTTAATTTTCATAACTGCCAATCCGGTTGTTAATCCAAATATCTTAGCATCAGGATATCGTTGCCGTGAAAGCTCAAAGGCTTTGCGTTTAATCCGTTTTGCAAGTCCATGCCCACGGAACTTATCTACTACAATTAATCCTGAATTGGCAACAAATTTTTTATTACCCCACGTTTCAATGTAGCAAAACCCTGCAAATTCTTCACCGGCTAAAGCAATAATTGCTTTTCCTTCTTTCATTTTTTGCTCGATATACTCTGGCGAGCGTCTGGCAATTCCTGTTCCTCTCACTTTGGCCGCAACAGCTATGGTGGTCAAAATTGTATCAACATACCCTAAGAATTGCTCATCTGCAATCTGTATCGTTATCTCTTCAACGATTATTTCTTTGTCCATATTCAATTTGAATGAGTTCTTTTTAAACTTGAAAGTAACTCTTTAAGTATACAACTATCCTCTTTAATTCTTGCCCGTCAAACATGCTCATTATAAAAGATAATAAATTTTTGCAAAAAGGGCAGCAAAGATAGAGAAATTGTATGTACTCAGCAAATAATTTTCATTTTATTCCTTTTCGGAAAACGTAATATTCATCATCTCGAGAATGTCTTCACGGGTAATACCTTCGCGGGGAATAACCAGTATGGTATCATCTCCGGCAATAGTACCCAACACATGTTCAGTGGCCTTGTTATCAATATCCCAGGCTATAGCGCTTGCATAACCAGGCTTAGTCTTTACGACCCCAAGTTGCCCGGAAAATTCCAGACTCAGTACTGCACCATGAGATATCAACGTGTTGCTTATTCCTGAGCTTGGCAGCGGCTTATTGTATGAAGGTAAAATATATTTATAAGCTCCATTCGATAATGGCGTTTTTGCAACCTTCAGCAGCTTTAAATCACGCGATAAGGTCGCTTGCGTTACTTCACACTGTCGCTCACTCAACATTTTAAGTAATTCTTCCTGGCTTCCCACTACGGTCGACCGAAGAATTTCCGAGATAATTTGTAATCGGTTTCGTTTATTCTTCATAAAATGTATAATTATTTAGATTTCACACAAAAGTAGTTCTTTTTTGGTATATACCAAAACAATTCATCATATTTATTCTGTTTTAACATAAATATAGTGGATAAGAAGGGTATTTTGGTATATTTATAAAAATAAAATGAATAAGCATGCTATTCATATACATTTTAATAAAAAGCAAGATTTAAATAATTATTCTCAAAACCTCATGCCCTGTCGGAATCAGAATAAAACAGTTTCTATAAAAAATATTTTTATTGAAATCTAATCAAGCGGAATAAATTAATGTTTTATTTCACGCACAGCGATCCTCTATTTTAACCTTTCCTTATACCTCCTCCTACTGACGGATTTTGGGTGGCATTAAAGCATATTCTGAACCTGATTAAAAATCACTCCTGATTTTGTTTCATTTTGTGCAATTCATCCACCTGGAGTAGCTTCTAAACTTCAACACAACTCATTCACCGATCAAAGGGAGTACAGAGGGGATATAAAGGGGGTTGCCTGAGGGTTGCTTGAGGTTTACCTCTCCTAACCCTCAGGCAATCCTCTCTCAACCCTCAGGCAACCCCCTAGGAACATAGAACGAACACAAAACAAATACAGACAGAATTTCGAGGATATGATGTTGAAATAGAACCGCAACTGCATACCTTTTCACTTCCAACCGAGAATTTTTGTTGCGATTTATACCAATTGAACATACCGGCAAGAATAAGACGTTTTTGGGGTCGAAAGAAAAGCACGGATAATTTAAAATACGATATTTAATTGCTTTTATGACTTAAAAGATTGTTTTTAGATTCTAACGAAAACTTCCTTAACCCTTAGTTCTATCACCTTCTCCTTTGAAGAAGTCATATTATAGGAAGAAGTAAAACAAGATATTGTATTTTTCCTACTACTTATCTGGGAATTATTAATTGTTAGGTATAAATTATTCATTCCAAATGCTGTATCTTTGCAGGTTGTAAAAAACAGTTTATTGTTAATTGTAAGTAGTCAGCAAATCAGCAGGCATAACACTTAATAATTTTTATCAGTAGAAACTGCAAATTATTAATTATGAATCATATAAACACATGTCCAAACAAGGAAACATTATAATAAAAGGAGCCAGAGTTCACAACTTAAAGAATATAGATGTTGAAATCCCGCGTAATAAATTAGTTGTCATAACAGGATTATCAGGTTCAGGAAAATCATCACTTGCTTTTGACACTCTCTATGCAGAAGGCCAACGTCGTTATGTGGAAAGTCTTTCCGCCTATGCCCGGCAGTTTTTGGGACGTATGAGCAAGCCCGAAGTGGATTACATAAAAGGAATACCACCGGCCATAGCCATCGAGCAAAGGGTAAACACACGTAATCCACGTTCTACTGTAGGAACTTCAACTGAAATCTACGAATACATCAAATTGCTTTTTGCCAGGATTGGTAAAACGTATTCTCCTATTAGCGGAGAACTTGTAAAAAGAAACGAAGCACAGGATGTAATAGATGCTGCCATGAGCTTTGCTGACGCTACCAAAATCATGGTTTTAACCCCAATCGTTCCAACTACCGACAGAACAATTAACGAGCAACTAAATAGCTTGCAACTACAAGGATTTAGTAGGGTGGACGTAAATGGAGAAACATTCCAGATTTCTGATTTTCTGAAACAGAAAGCTAACCCCGAAACCAAAGAAGTACACCTGCTGATTGACCGTTTGGTAGTGGAACATACACAATCTGCCATTAGCCGCCTGACCGACTCCATAGAAACGGCATTTTTTGAAGGCAATGACGCTTGCATACTGAAAGTCATTACAGAAGATGAAACCAAGCTTCTCTACTTTTCAAAGAAATTTGAAGCTGACGGCATGGTGTTTGAAACTCCTTCTGTTTACACTTTCAGTTTTAACAGCCCAATAGGCGCTTGTCCTAAATGTGAAGGGTTCGGACGTGTAATTGGCATTGACGAAGATCTGGTGGTTCCGAATAAGAATCTTTCTATTTATGAAGATGCTGTGGTATGCTGGAAAGGCGAAGTAATGAGTGAATGGAAGAAACAGCTTATACAGTCAGCGTCAAAATTCAAATTTCCTGTTCATAAACCTTATTATGAACTGACTGACGAACAACGCCATCTGCTTTGGACCGGGAATGCCTATTTTGAAGGATTAAATGCTTTCTTTAAATATCTGGAATCCAATCAGTATAAAATCCAATATCGTGTTATGCTGGCACGCTATCGTGGTAAAACGATCTGTCCGGAATGTAACGGAAGCCGCTTAAAAAAAGAAGCTTCCTATATTCGTATTGATGGTAAATCTATTTCAGATTTAGTATTATTGCCCATCAGCACCCTTAATAATTATTTTAAAAACTTAAATATAGACGAACAGGATGCTGCTGTTGCTAAACGTCTTCTAATCGAAATTCACAACCGCATTCAGTTTTTACTGGATGTAGGACTAGGCTATTTGACCCTCAACAGGCTATCAAATTCACTATCGGGCGGAGAAAGCCAACGTATCAATCTGGCGACTTCACTGGGGAGCAGTTTGGTAGGTTCTCTTTATATCCTCGACGAGCCAAGCATCGGACTGCATTCACGGGATACCCATTTGCTGATAAAAGTATTAAAGCAGCTTCGCGACTTAGGAAATACCGTCGTGGTAGTGGAACATGATGAAGAGATTATGCGGGCTGCCGATTACCTCATTGATATTGGTCCGAATGCCGGACGACTGGGTGGTAAACTTGTATTCCAGGGGATTCCCGATCTTTCTGAATTAAGCAAACACAAAGCCGATTCTCCTGAGATTGAGAATTCCTATACCCTAAAATACCTGTTAGGCATCGAGAAAATTGAGGTTCCGCAGCAACGCCGGAAATGGAATAACTACATAGAAGTCATTGGTGCCCGCGAAAACAATCTGAAAGGAATTGATGTTAAGTTTCCTTTGAATATTATGACCGTGGTAACAGGTGTTAGCGGTTCAGGAAAATCATCGCTTGTGCGGAATGTATTTTATGCTGCCTTAAAGAAATACTATGGGGGTATTGCCGATCGTACCGGACAATTCGGAACATTAAAAGGCAGCATGCATCTGGCTAAAGACATAGAATTTGTAGATCAGAACCCAATAGGCCGTTCCTCCCGTTCTAATCCGGTGACCTATATTAAAGCCTATGACGAGATTCGTAAGCTTTTTGCCGATCAACAGCTTTCTAAACAAATGAACTACACGGCTTCTCATTTTTCGTTCAACACCGAAGGCGGTCGCTGTGAAGAATGCCAGGGTGAAGGTACTGTAACCGTCGAAATGCAGTTTATGGCCGACCTGGTGTTGGAATGTGAGCATTGCCATGGAAAACGTTTCAAGCAGGATATTTTGGAAGTTACCTACAGAGATGCGAACATCTTTGACGTACTTGAAATGACCGTTAATCAGGCTATCGAGTTTTTCTCGCAGCATGTAGGAAATACAGAGAAGAAAATTGTAAAACGACTAAAACCATTGCAGGATGTAGGTGTAGGTTATGTCAAGCTGGGCCAGTCATCAAGTACACTATCTGGTGGTGAGAGCCAGCGGGTAAAACTGGCATCGTTTTTAGCGAATGAGAAACCGGAACCAACGATATTTGTATTCGACGAGCCAACTACCGGATTGCACTTCCACGATATCAAAACACTGCTCAAAGCCTTTGATGCCTTGATCCTGAAAGGGCATACCGTGATTATTATCGAACACAACCTGGAAATTATCAAATGCGCTGACCATATTATCGATATTGGACCCGAAGGTGGTGATATGGGAGGTAATCTTGTTTTCGAAGGAACTCCCGAGCAAATTGTGAACTGTAAAGAATCATATACCGGACGCTTTCTGAAAGATAAAATGTGATCGTATTATTATATATATGAATCAATTAAGCCGAAATTTATATTGATTATTACATTTCAATTATTATATTTCAATAATTGAAATGTAATAATTGGAATAGATTAATTATCTTTGCATAAAATTTAATCAGTATGCGAGAAATATCTAATCCATTTATCACAAGTGGCTATGTCTCGGACGACTATTTTTGCGACAGGGAGAAAGAGTCGAAAGAAGTAATTAAAACCATTACGAATGGTAACAACCTGGCTATTATTTCGCCCCGTAGAATGGGAAAAACAGGTCTAATTCTACATTGTTTTCATCAACCCGAAATAAGTCAGCAGTATCATTGCTTCTTTGTAGACATTTATGCCACAAACAACCTCAGAGAGTTTGTTTTTAAACTCGGGAAAGAAATCTTTGAAACATTAAAGCCGAATGGTACTAAGTTTATCGAAAGATTTTTCTCGATCATCAGTTCATTACGCCCAGCCTTTAAGTTGGACAAAACCACCGGAGCACCTACCTTCGATATTAGCATAGGTGAAATTGTTGAGCCTGCATTCAGCCTTGAACAGATATTCAAATACCTTGAAGCTGCCGATAAACCTTGTCTGGTAGCAATTGACGAATTTCAACAAATTGCTAATTATTCCGAACACAATATTGAAGCCGTCTTAAGAACCCATATTCAGCATTGTAAAAACTCCTCATTTATTTTTGCAGGCAGCCAACGGCATATCATGCAGAATATCTTCTTTAGTTCCTCACGCCCTTTCTACCAAAGCGTGAGCCTGCTTACATTAAAAGCAATAAATGAAAAAGTATATATTAGCTTTGTTCAACAGCACTTTATCAACGATAATAAGAATATTCCAAAAGAACTAATTAGCACTGTATACCGGCTTTTTGAAGGACACACCTGGTATATCCAAAACATATTTAATGAGCTATATGCAATAACCGAACAAGGCGACACCTGCACCATGGAATTTATACAGGAGTCTGTCAAAAACAGAATTGCATCCTATGTACCACTTTTCCAGAGCACACTATCGCTTTTATCCGAAAGGCAAAAGGAAATTCTGTATGCCATTGCCAAAGAAGGTAAAGCAACCGGGGTAACATCCGCAGCGTTTATCAAAAAACACGGCTTGTTATCCTCAAGTTCTGTGCAAACAGCCATCAAACAACTGCTGGATAAAGAAATTATCACTTCCGAAAACAATGTATATCAGGTATACGACCGTTTCTTCGGGTTGTGGCTGACTACTGTGTTTGGAATCGGATATCGGATTCAATAACTGGAATTTGTCGTCAAATTCAAAATAGTGATTAAACAAAAGAAAGATTCAACTGATGTTGAATCTTTCTTTTGTTACACAACCACAATCAATCAGTATCAGAATAATTTAAGTTATTCTATCGCGTGTGGGGTTACTTTTTCTTATGCCAGAATTTTCTTAAATAGATTCTTCATATTCACCAGGTCACCTATAATTTTATGAAGCTCTTCCACTTTCACACGTTCCTGTAACATGGTATCACGGTAACGGATAGTCACGGTATTGTCTTCCATGGTTTGATGATCGACGGTGATACAGAACGGTGTCCCGATAGCATCCTGACGACGGTATCGTTTCCCGATAGAATCTTTTTCATCATAGGCACATTTGAAATCAAACTTCAACTCATTCATTATTTCGCGTGCTTTCTCAGGCAAACCATCCTTCTTAACCAGTGGCAAGATAGCCGCCTTAACAGGAGCCAGTACAGGAGGCAAAGTCAACACAATACGGCTTTCACCACCTTCCAGCACTTCTTCTTTGTACGAAGCTGCCATAATGGATAGGAAAGTACGGTCAACACCTATGGAGGTCTCGATAACATAAGGAGTATACGATTGATTCAGTTCAGGATCGAAGTATTTGATGTTTTTACCTGAGAACTTTTCATGACTGCTCAGGTCAAAATCAGTACGTGAGTGTATTCCTTCCACTTCCTTGAACCCAAAAGGCATTTCAAATTCAATATCGGTAGCAGCATTGGCATAGTGGGCCAGTTTATCATGATCGTGGAAGCGGTATTTCTGGTCGCCTAATCCAAGAGCCTTATGCCATTTCAGGCGGAATTCCTTCCAATGCTCAAACCATTTCATTTCTTCACCCGGACGCACAAAGTATTGCATCTCCATCTGTTCAAATTCACGCATACGGAAGATAAACTGACGGGCAACAATCTCATTACGGAATGCTTTCCCTATCTGGCAAATACCGAAAGGAATCTTCATACGCCCTGTTTTCTGAACGTTCAGGAAGTTCACAAAAATACCCTGAGCTGTTTCAGGACGAAGATAGATCTTCATAGCTCCATCGGCGGAACCAATTTCTGTTGAGAACATAAGGTTGAACTGACGGACGTCTGTCCAGTTTTTTGTTCCGCTAATCGGGCAAACGATATCATAATCTACAATGATAGCTTTTAATTCGGCCAGGTCATTTTCGTTCAGGGCTTTTACAAAACGTGTATGAATTTCATCCCGTTTAGCCTGATGTTCCATGACACGTTCATTGGTTTTACGAAACATATCAGCATCAAAGCTCTCGCCAAATCGTTTAGCGGCCTTTTCTACTTCTTTGTTGATCTTATCATCGTATTTTGCCAGCAGGTCTTCTATCAATACATCGGCACGATAGCGTTTCTTGCTGTCTTTATTGTCAATCAACGGATCATTGAAAGCATCCACATGGCCTGAAGCTTTCCAGGTTGTCGGGTGCATAAATATGGCGGCATCCAGCCCAACCACATTTTCGTTGAGCAGCACCATGCTGTCCCACCAATATTTCTTGATATTATTCTTAAGTTCCACTCCGTTCTGACCATAGTCATACACAGCAGCCAACCCATCATAAATCTCGCTCGATGGGAATACAAAACCATACTCCTTGCAATGCGCAATCAATTTTTTAAAAACATCTTCTTGTGAAGCCATAATATATATTTACTATTTATTTTATTTACTATTTACCGGATCCTATTTCCAAATACTCATTCATCACTCCTCATTCCTTATTCCTTTTTTCCTCTTAACTAACTAAAAGTCCAATCACAGACCCTATTATTAATGTGTTTATCCCCTAACGGGGAATATCGTTAAAAGGCTGAACCTTCTATGGATATTGATCTCCTAACGGAGAAAAGAATTGTATTGATGTATTTCACCTGTTTTTCCCGTAGGGAATTAATATCCATAGATGAATCATAATTAAACCAATATTCCCCGTTTGGGGATTAATGGTTTGATTTGTTATATTCAATTTTCTATTCAACAATATCTTCACTGATATGCTACAAGCTCTTATTTAACTAAAACTTAGTGGGCACTCTATGATAATTAGTTCTCTCATAATCATTGCACGCTCTTTTTTTTAGTCTAAGTTTTTTAGACTTCTATTCCAGTCTGCAATGCTACCTTCTCATTTCTACCTACTACCTTCTATCTTCTACCTACTCATTACTAGGGCTTTATATTCAATCCTCCCGTGTCAAATCCACTTCCTTCAATTTGTTTCTTCTCAACTCCGATTTCTGTTTCTTCCTTGCTTTTGAACTTCCCAAAATGGTAGGTCAACTTAAACCAGAAGGTCAACTTGTCATTCAGGTTGCTAAAGTTCGTTTTCAGATTAGGCGTATTAAACGAGATCTGTTGCTTTATATCCTCGGAAGCTTCAACGGTAAGTTCCAGCTTTTTATTAAAGAATTTCCTGCTCAAATCCACCATCCAGTATTGAATAGGGTGGTCTATATGATAAATCTGAAAAGTACCTTTCGTTAAGTAAAAGTATTGCATATTCAGTTTCATCTCAAGAGGCAGCACAATTTGTGCATTAACCGCCATTATCCAGAACGGTCTTGGTCCACCACCATCAGGATAAACATAATCTTTAATAAGCTGACGGTTGTACGCCACATAAAAATAAAAGAAACTCATTTTATCCATGTCCATGGGTTGCTTAAAGAACTCTTTACCTTGGGTAATTAAACCCAATGGTACAGGCAGACCCGCATAGATGTTATAATTTCGGATACCCCCGTAATTGGTAAATGTTTGAGTTGAAACCAGGCTATTGGGCTCTGTATTTAAGGTCATCAAACTCACATTCTTGGTATACGAATAATTACCCCCCAGGGTTACATAATCAAAAGCCGAAAAGGTTAATGAGTAATTATCGTAAAAATTTGGTTGCAGATACTGATTCCCCACCTGGGAAGTATATTGATCAAAATAACCGCTGTTATTAGGATCTAACTGGCTATAGGGTGGCATGGATACTTTGCGCGAATACCGTCCGGTCATTTTCAGTACTGGCGAAAATTGATATAACATATTAAAAGTAGGGTAAACATTAGCCATTTCACCCGTCAAAGTGGTATCCTTTGGGAGAACCTTACTATTAAATTTCAGGTCTTCCACGCGAACACCCACCGTAGCATGCAACTTTCCAAACGTTTTTTTGAACTCGGCGTACAACGCCATATTGGTTTCGTGGTAATTAAAATCCAGCTGATCCAGATAAGTCGGATTATCTAAAATAGTTGCAGATGCATTATTCAAATTGTATTTCCCCACGTCACCGGCATTCACCCGATTGTATTTTCCCCCGGTATTCACCTGAAACCCTTTAAATGGTAACTCAAAATCATACTTGGCGTAATAGTTCGTCAGGTTCAGATGAATATCATTGAGACTGTAAAGATACGAATTATCCTGGTCCTGCGTCGTTTTACCCAGTGCATTTTTTGTATACCGGGAATAATAAGCTGTGACTTGCAACGTTTTACCCAGCGAATCTAATTTCGTCTTGTATTTTGCCACCAGTTCATTGTTATTATTTTTATTCTGGTTGTTATAAAGGTTGGTGAAGTTGATATCTGTAGAAGCTGGCTGGGTAGTTACTATACTTTGAGTGGTTGTCCCGTTATTGGCTATATTCAGGTTATAATTCAAAATCAAATTGGAGTTTCTGTTAATCCTGAAATTAACCATGGGCCTGAAATAAAAGTTTTTATTTGCCTCCCAGGAAGTACCATCCTGATTGAACACAACATTGGGGGTAAAAGTCGTAAACGTCCGGTTTGCTGTATTATAATCAGTTTGTTCGCGATAGTTATACCCCGTTTGTAACTGCCAGTTGATAGTTTTCTTAAACCCGTTTAGCATGAGCGAAGGCGAGTATTTATTATTATGGCTCGTTCCGTAATGCAGGTTCACAACGCCACTAAAGCTCTTAAAACTATTCGTCCGGGTGATTATATTAATCACTCCTCCGTTGGTATTCGCTTCGTACGAAGCTCCAGGATTGTCAATCAGTTCTATCTTTTCAATGGCATTAGCCGGTAAACTCTGGATATAATTTTTCAGATCCTGCCCCGATAAATTTGAAGGAACCCCATCAATATACACCACCAGGTCTTTCCCGTTCATATTAAGATTTCCCGATGGACTGACAATGACTCCGGGCAGTTTGCGGATGGCATCGGACATCGAGCCGGAGGATAGTGCCGGGTTATCTTTCACCAGATACGTTGTTTTATCGGCATCTATCTTGATAAATTCCTGCTTATTCCCGACAACGGTAACTTCGCTTAAACCGATAGCCTTTTCGTGTTTAAACAACGTGGTTTTACCGAGTACAACCTCTTGCTGGCCGGTTTTAACGTTAAAAGGAATATCCTGCTCGTCGCAGTTAAACGAATTGACGACCATTTTATAGCTCCCGGTATCCGTTGGCAACACGAATTCATTTTCACATTTCGTGGAAGTAAAACTCTTCACACTGCGATACTGATCTTTCTCTTTTTTCTGAAAATCAATCCGTTTTACAGTAGTATCATTGGTGCATGAAACATCAACTATTTCTATAGTTGCTTTGATTAATAAGCTTTGCGCATTAGATAAAAAGCAATTAACTAAAAACACAAAAAGCAGGACTTTCGTATTCATAAGTAAATCAATTTTAAGTTCTGAACTAAATTTATCCTATCATTAACTTTCTAATTATAAAAAAAATGAACGCAAAGTTACGTCTTTTTTCTTATTTTTTCTTATTTTTGTCGGTGGAACTACAAAAAAGAGGAGTGTCTTAAAATCCTTTAGGAAAGAATTTAAGACACTGATTACTATAATCCGGACTAAGGTATAAAAAGTAACTGTATTTCCCATTTTACGACATCCATTTAAAATCAGGATTCTCAGCTCCCACCCCGGGGAGTTTAAGGGCTTAATAAATTAATACTTTTCTATGAGTATAGACGAAATAATTGATTCAGAAGACGAAGATACCGAATTGACAGAAGCATCCGCAGAGATCGAAACGGACGCTGAAGCTGCATCACATTCAAATTATAAAGTACCTAAAATCAGTGCCGATGCTGTTAAACATCATTTGTCGGGCATGTACCAGAACTGGTTTCTGGACTATGCTTCATACGTAATCCTGGAACGTGCCGTACCCGATATCTACGATGGGCTGAAACCTGTTCAGCGCCGCATATTGCATTCCATGAGGCGACTGGACGACGGCCGTTACAACAAAGTGGCCAATATCGTTGGTCATACCATGCAGTTTCACCCCCATGGCGATGCCTCCATTGGCGATGCGCTGGTTCAACTGGGACAAAAAGACCTGTTGATCGATTGCCAGGGAAACTGGGGAAATATCCTGACCGGTGATAGTGCGGCTGCACCCAGATACATTGAAGCACGTCTGTCTAAATTTGCCCTTGAAACAGTATTCAATCCAAAGACCACCGAATGGAAAGCCTCTTATGATGGCCGCAACAAGGAACCGGTGGCATTTCCGGTAAAATTCCCTCTGCTCCTGGCTCAGGGTATTGAAGGTATTGCTGTCGGGTTGAATTCTAAAATTCTACCTCATAACTTCAATGAACTGCTGGATGCCTGTATTGCCCATCTAAAAGGCGAACCGTTTATCCTTTATCCCGATTTCCAGACAGGAGGTTCCATTGATGTCAGCCGTTACAATGATGGCGAACGTGGTGGCGCAGTGAAGATCCGGGCCAAAATAGGCAAGCTGGACAACAAGACCCTGGCCATTACCGAAATACCTTTTGGCACCAACACCTCCAAACTGATTGAATCCATTATCCGTGCCAGCGACAAAGGAAAAATAAAAATACGCAAGGTGGACGACAATACGTCTGCCAATGTAGAAATTCTGGTGCATTTGTTGCCGGGTTCTTCCTCCGACAAGACCATTGATGCCCTGTTTGCCTTTACCGATTGTGAACTCAGCATTTCGCCCAACTGCTGCGTGATACACGACAATAAACCACGCTTTTGCGGCGTGAGCGAAATGTTGCGCATTAGTTGCCAGCGTACCCTGGATCTGCTGAAACTAGAACTTGAAATTCAGAAAGGTGAATTACAGGAGCAATTGTTCTTTACGTCACTCGAAAAAATATTTATCGAAAACCGCATTTATAAAGACAAGGGATTTGAAGAAAGCAACACCCAGGAAGAGGTTATTGCCCATATCGACCGACGTCTTGAGCCGTTCAAGCCTGATTTTATCCGCGAACTTATCCGCGAGGATATCCTGAAGCTGCTCGAAATAAAAATGATGCGAATCACGAAGTTTGATACCGACAAGGCAAACGACACCTTACTGGCTATTCAGGGCAAAATTGAAGAAATCAATCATCACCTGGCCAATATTGTTGAATATACCATTTCCTGGTACCTCGGACTGAAAGCCAAATACGGAAAAGATCATCCGCGCCTTACCGAAATACGCAATTTCGAAACCATTGTGGCTGCCAAAGTAGTGGAAGCCAACGAGAAACTATATGTCAACCACGAAGAAGGATTTATAGGCACAGCCCTGAAAAAGGATGAGTTTGTGTGCAATTGCTCCGACATCGACGACATTATTGTTTTCTTCAAGGATGGGCGTTATAAGGTGATAAAAGTAGCCGATAAGATATTTATTGGCAAGAACATCCTCCATCTGGACGTCTTCAAGAAAAATGACAAACGCACCGTTTACAACACAGTGTATCGCGACGGCAAGACAGGGCCTTATTATATCAAACGTTTTGCGGTGAACGGCATTACCAGGGACAAGGAATACGACATTACCCAAGGGTCTTCAGGATCGAAAGTGGTTTATTTCACGGTCAATCCGAATGCCGAAGCCGAAGTAATCCGGGTAACGCTTAAACCCAAGCCACGCCTGAACAAGCTGGTGTTTGAAAAAGACTTCAGCGACATCGCCATCAAGGGACGTCAGTCGATGGGCAATATCCTGACTAAAAACGATATTCATAAAATATCACTGAAACAAAAAGGCGGTTCCACCCTGGGTGGTCGTCAGGTATGGTTCGACCGCGACGTCTTGCGGTTGAATTATGATAGCCGGGGTGAATTCCTGGGCGAGTTCCAGAGTGATGAATCCATTCTGGTGGTCTCAAGCAAAGGGGAGTATTATACCAGCAATTTCGACCTGGCCAACCATTACAGCAAAGACATTATGATCATCGAAAAGTTCGATCCCCATAAAATCTGGTCGGTGGTGTTGTACGATGCCGAACAGAAATTCAATTACCTGAAACGCTTCCAGCTCGAACCATCCCAAAAGCCGTTGAACTTTCTGGGTGATCATGCCGATTCACTCCTTCTGCTTATGTCCGATGTCGACTATCCGCGTTTCGAAGTGGTGTTTGGCGGCAATGATGCCTACCGTGAAACATTGATTGTGGATGCCGATGAATTTATAAGCGTAAAGAGCTACAAGGCCAAAGGAAAACGGCTCACCACCTTCGAAGTGGAAACCATCAACGAGCTGGAACCTATCCATTTTAAAGCCCCCGCTCCTACCCCTTCCGGCAACGAAGGATCCGGCGAGGATGATAACAACGATGGGAGCGAAAGCAATGAAGAGCCCGAAGACACCGAGCTCAATGGCACCACAGGAGTTGAGGAAGAATATGAAGACATTGTAGATCCTGAAATTCCGGAAAAGCCCACAGAGCCTGAGCCTTCCACTCCCGAAGCAAAGGAATCAAAACCCGTGAAGCCCAGGAAGGGCAAGCCCGTGAAGCCTGCACCGGCCGATACCGCCAAAAAGGATGAAATTATAGACAACGGCAAAATCATTGATGATATCACGGGGCAGTTAACCCTGTTCGATTAAGAAAGTTTCAACACCTATTCATAAAAGCCCGGAAAGTCACTCGATTTTCCGGGCTTTTCTATTTTTAATTCAACCCCGTTTCCACTCTGATTCGCCCTTTTTCCTTCCCAAAAACCCCATTCTTTGAAAGCCACCTTTCCCCCGTCTATTCGGCCCCTGTTCTTAATCTATTCTAGGTTCAAATATGGTTCAACTATGGTTTGACCATGGTTCAACCATATATTTACTACAAATACCCTGTGAATACAACTCATCATTCACGTAGATACAACGCATCTATGTAAATGCGTCATATATGCGTGGTATATGCGTGATATATACGTGATATATATGTCGTATATATCCTGGAACCATGGTCAAACCATAATTGAACCATAGTTGAACCTAAAACAAACGCAGAAGCGGAAAGGATGAGAGACCGGTGAAGAAACGAGAATAGAAACCGGAAACAATTGACAGGTAAGAATTAATTTTAAGAAATAAATGGTTTTTTGTATGCAATTGTGAAATTATTAATATATTTGCAGGGTGTTGAGGGACAGAGAATAGGATTATCCCCGCTCCTGCGCGATAGTATTACGTGGAAGATTAGGCTGAGACAAATAATGTGATTGTAATTTAGGAGAAAGGCCATACGATGCAATTGTGCGGCAGCAAAAGGCAAGAAATTAAACAAGGACAAAAAATCTACTTGTCTTTAGTAACAAATCGGAACATAAAAAAAATAATTATGGATTCATCAAAACTCACACTTTATTTTCAATTATTGACAATAGGTTTTTCAGTCATTTCAGTTGTAACCGGATATGTTCTGACAAAAAAGCTTGAAATCTCAAGAGAAAAAAGAAAATATAAAGCTAAGCTCTTTATAGAATATATACGTATCAGTAATGAAATTGAGACTAAAAATAAGAATTTAAAAAATGAAATGGAATATTCCACGGCAGTTGAGAAATTGTGTTTATATGCAAATGAGAATGTACTGACATTGATATCACAATTTCATGAAAAGTATGATGAAAATTTTATAGGTACACCGGATGGGAAAAGATTATACTCTGAACTTATAATAGCCATGAGGCAAGATGTAGGATTAAAAGTAAAAAAACTTAGTGTTGAAAAAATGATCAATATTCTTGAGCTTAATTCTAATTAAATCCCATTACCCGCACGAATTCTATTGTGTGGGAGATTCTGCGAGAGGTAAAGAGATATCAGACAATGTGAGGGTGATGTAGGAATTAGTTGTCTGAATCAGAATTTACAGGATTATTGAATTTACAGAATAAGAGCTGGCATAACGGGAAAAGGATAAGATATGCGTAGGGTTGTATCTTCATTCTGATAATTTTAAAATTCTGTAAATTCTGATTCATACAGTGGCAATGAATGCTCCAACTAAACAGACTATTCCCTACTTATACTAACCAACATAAGAAAAGAACCCTATGCAAGACGAAGTAACAAAACATTCGAGGAGAATATACAAGACCTTGAAGAACTCCAGAAAGCTATTTACTGAAAAGCTACAAGAGGTATTTATCGAAATCTTTATTATTGTTTTTTCAGTAACACTTTCTATCTGGTTGCACAGCTGGAGTCAACACAGGCACCAACAAAAAGAGACGATTGAATTTCTGTCCGACTTAAAAGATGATTTGAATAAAGATATTGAAAATCTGTCCGACAAGAAAACACAAATGTCCGAAACAATTAAACAGTACAATTATCTGAAAGATCTTACTGAAGAGCGCATTGACAGCTTGTCGGACAAAAAGGCAGGAATTGATATAGGCGTGAGCTTTGTTATCCGGAAAACAAATAATGGGAATTACGAGGGCTTTAAATCAAGTGGCAAGATTGGATATATTGAAAACAAAAAACTCAAAAAATTAATTCTGGAGTATTACCAGGAAAGCATGCCCTCCATTGATGAAACAGAGAAGTACTATAACCTACGACTGGGAAAAATCGAGGAACTGATATACCAGGATAAAGATAAAAAGAAAAAGTTTTTAGACCCTGCTCTTAAAATGACATTTGATATTGTTATTCAAACGGCACAAAACAACAGAAATAATTACATCTCTATTTCAAAGAATGCAAAAGAAATCATCGCCGAGATAAACAAAGAAGAAGAAATGTAAAATGAAGAACGAACAGAATGATTGGAAAGGTGATAAATAAGAAAACAACTGATATTGCTTTTCGACTGACTGCTTAGATACTTTTAGTTGTCTGAATCAGGATTTACAGAATAAGAGTTGGCATAAATGGAAAAGGATAAGATATGCGTAGAGTTTTATATTCATTCTGGTAATTTTAAAATTCGGTAAATTATGATTCAGACAATGGCAATGAATGCTCCCGTAAATGAGACATCCCGTGTAACAGCAATGTTAAAGTCCATAGCCCAAGCAGTAAGTAACAAGGCGATAAAAAACGATAAAACATGACAGAACTTGAGCAATACATTAAATCTTTCTTTGGAGTAGTTGCAAGTGGCGACTTGAATACAATTGTGTTCTTATTCAAACTGACAACTATAAAAAAGGGAGAATTCCTGCTGAAGTCGGGGAGACGTTGTGATAAATTAGGTTTTGTACAATCAGGACTTTTGAGAATGTTTGTAACTACTGACGACAAAGAAGTAACACAATGTATTTCAACAAAAGGACACTTTTCGACAGACTTATCAAGTTTTATATTTGATACGCCTTCACATTCGACCATTCAAGCATTAGTAGAGACCAACCTTTACACAATAACCAAGGAAGACTATAAAAAAATTGGAGACTTAGTACCTAAATGGAATGAACTTGAGAAGTTTTTTATAGTACGATGCTTTACAATTCTGGAGAACAGGATTGTCAGGCATCTATCCATGTCTGCAGAAGAAAGATATAATTTTTTCTTTGAAAACAACAAAGAACTTTTTAATCAGGTGCCCTTGCAAGTCATTGCTTCCATGCTTGGAATGAGACCTGAAACAATTAGTAGAATCAGGAAAAAGCAACTTCTTTGATTTCTTGATTTTTGTCAAGAGCAAAATACATATTCTGTCCGACCTTTGTAGAAAAATACAACGAAGTATTACCACTAAAACAATGGAATTATGACAGAAAATGCAACTGACAAAACAGCAGAACTGCGAAAAGAAACACTGGAAAAAGCACAATCGTACCTAAAACTTTTACAAGCACAGGATTGGGATAAATGGATAAAACTATGGGCAGACGATGCTGTTCTTGAATTTCCATTTGCACCAAAGAACCGACCATCCGTATATCATGGCAAACAGGATATACTTGCCTACATGTCCTCGACCACGAGAAGCATAGTTGTAGATTCTGTTGCCGGATTAAAGATCTCACCAATGCTTGACCCCAATCAACTGGTTATTGAATTGACTATTCAGGGTCATCTCATTAGCAACGGGGCAACCTACAATCAAATATATGTAACATTTTTTGAGTTTGAATCCGGAAAAATCAAACACTACAAAGAGTATTGGAATCCACTTGTGTCCATCGAAGCTCACGGAAGCTATGAAGCATGGATGAAATTTAATCAGGAGTTATAAGCTCATTCATTGATCAATTAATTGTCAGTGATTTTAAAACAGTTGAAGTAGTAGTAGCTTTTTAATACTCCCGATTCGATAATATCATAAGAACAAAAAACAACTGACCATACATAGGTATCATGTGGTCATCACGACTCCGCATAAAGTTTCTACTGCTCACGCGCGATTGTATAGCGTGGAAGGTTAAGCCAAAGGTAAAAGTATATTAGATAATTTGACAGTAAATTCTGATTCAGGCAATAACACTGAATTGAATGTGTTGAACTTCAATTCTTATTGAGTTAACCCTTTCTGATTACCGATCCCGCCGCTTAAAGTGACGGGGTCGGTAGAATATTTGGCACAAGACGCAGAAATGAGTAATTTTGTGCTTTCCGGAGATTTATCAGCCATCAGGCAAATAAGCTGAAGGAATGATAAATTGGAAGAGAACAAAAAACGATGAAAAGATTCTTGATTGTAGTATCGGTATTTACATGCTGTTGTATCCCGGCTTTCGGATTGCCGGCAATTGATGTGGCAGAGAACACGCTGAAAATAAACGGACATAGTGAAGAAGTGTTTTATTACGGCTTTGCAGCAGGTGATGAACTGGTGTTTTCGTTCAAAGAAGTACATGGCTGGTCGCTGAAAGAGTTGGAAATTAGTGAACTTCCGGCTTCAATTAAATTCATGGATTACAAGGTCCGGAAAATCGAGAAGAAAACAATGCAGATCCTGCGGACAGGCATTTATAAATTCCGGTTTACCAACCCGGCAGGCACAGCACGTATCTGCAACATAAAGATCCAGCGCATTCCGGCAGGTCCGGGCACCCTGGATTTTAATACGTCAGTCTATTGGCACACAGTACAGGACACCACGTATGTTCC
>Ga0302296_1001249_pt1 | contig 18723 bp, 9 predicted proteins | sample III_Fen_N3_1_FD_194546 | JGI IMG/M metagenome (GOLD analysis project Ga0302296, IMG submission 194546) | Peat permafrost microbial communities from Stordalen Mire near Abisko, Sweden - III_Fen_N3_1 | ecosystem: Environmental > Terrestrial > Soil > Wetlands > Permafrost | place: Sweden: Abisko...
AATATTGTCCATTTTTCCCATATAGACGTATAGTAGTGCATCTCAACCATCCAAGGCATTGGATTAATCAGCACAAAACTACGAAATTCATTTAATTTTTTTTGTGATTTCACAAAATATATTTAGAAACAATTTTTCCCTGCCTCAATTTCACCTCATTTTTACTCATTGGATTGTAAACCTTCATGAATTTGCATACTTAATTCGGCTTTCCTCCAGTTTCCCTCCGGCTTTCCTTTTCTTCCGATTCGGATATAATCAATATATAATCATTATATAAACTATTAATAAGCAATTAATAAACAAATTTTATTTAGATATAGCTTATTAATCGGTTATCAATTGAATTGATACTAATTTATTAATTTTTGATTTAAAAGGGGATGTGGACGAAACTAAAACGTTAACTGGATGTAACTAATAGGGATACCCCGGAAAAGAGCATACTTTGTTAGTGATAAAAACTAAAAATTGAGAGTTTTACTGTAAACGGTCCTCCCGTTTGCTCTTGACAAGAGAAAAACAAAACCTTGAATAATGGAGTGCAGTGACAGGGTTTAGTGATATATGGAATGAATTTTCAACTTAACCCACAAAGAAAACGCTTTTGTGTACTTCGTACGACAAAAGGTTTTTCAAAAAAGTTTTTTGCAAAAGCTACACTGAACAAAAAAAAAGGATTATTCCACATAATGGAATAATCCTTTTCTTTAATTTGTAATTTATTTTCCTATTCTACTTTTAGCAGCTGTCCGGTTTGAGAATCGATAAATACTTTGATGGCAGGTTGTTTGAACAGGCTTTCGGAAAGTGGCATGATAATACCGAACTGAGGAATCAGGAATTGATCGGCAACAACGGTATTCACACCATCACCAATGATAATCTGAGTAGAAGAAGGCAATAAGGAAAAAAGACCTGTCTTTTCATTTGATGATCTTGATTCTTTTCCGCTTTTCTTGATATCCATTGGTTTGATACTGATATAGTAAGGAGTGCCGCTTAAATCGTCGGAAGCAACAATTCCTTTGAGAGCTGACAAACGGAACAACACATCATTTGCCACCGCAGCAGCAGGAGTCATATAGATAGTCTGAACCTGAACTTCACGAGTGGTTTTACCGATAAAAAGTTCAGTCAACTGGCTTTCCATGGCATTCATTCCGTCGAGCATTGATTTAAATGAATCACCGTCGGCAGGAAGTTTATCCTGATCGGCTGTTAACAGGCTCAGGCGGCTTTCACGAATGCGGTAAATTTGTTTGGCGGCACCTTCAGCCATCTTAGCTTCCGATCCTGCCATCATATATTCCTCACCAAGAGGCAACAGTGAAGCTGATGGTGAATTTTCTTTTACAAGCAACACCGGTGAAGCCGTACAACCGGTTTCTTTTTCAACAGGGACATTCACACCGCAAAGAATTCCTTTGGAATTGATGGAGATATGAACAGGCTGCGAACCGGATGGGATATACGAATAGGTCCTTGCCGGATCGGGAACAGCACGTGGATTGACTTTTACACTTTTCAACCTGTATGTTGTTTTCTCTTCCGTAATGACATTTTTTGCTGCCAGATAACGTTCAGAATAGCGGTAGAAGGTACCCGGTTTTACTGTTGTTTTTTCAGTTTCAACCTGAATGCAGAGTTCCGTTTTTGGCAATGCGTATACAATGGTTGATTCTCCTTCAGTGATAATGAGTGGTGTTTGTGACGATGCCGTTATGGCAAGAACAAACAGGACAGATAATAAGAATAGCTTTTTCATTTTTAAATTAGTTTAAAAGATATTACTGCGTTATATTAACTGTGAGTTATTATTTCTTAGCTTTGGCAGCTACTTTTGCTTTTGCCTTGGCAGGAGCCTTTGCTTTTGCTGTTGCTTTTGCAGGGGCTTTCTTTTCGGGTTTGGCAGCTGCCGACTTACGTCCGTATGGTTTCTTTTTATTACCGGCATCGGGTTGAGCAACGATCAGTTCCTGACATTTCTCTAAGGTCAGTGTAGCCGGATCGGTTCCTTTCGGAATTTTGTAATTGATCTTATCGCACGTGAAATAAGCGCCAAAACGTCCGTTTAAAACCTGTATTTCGCCGTTTTCACCAAGTGTCTGGATAATGCGGTTCTTTTCTACTTCACGTTTTTCTTCGATGATCTCAATGGCACGTTCGGCAGTGACTTCCATTGGATCGTCGGTTTTTGGTAAGGAATAGAATGACCCATCATGACGGATATACGGTCCGAAGCGTCCGATAGCTACTGTCATAACCTTATCTTCGAATTCGCCGGCCGTGCGGGGCAGTTTGAATAATTCGAGGGCATCCTCCAACGAAATGCTTTCAATGGACTGATCGCGCCGTAAAGAGGCAAAAACAGGCTTTTCTTCTTCTTCTACAGTCCCAATTTGTGCAAGGGGTCCGTATTTGCCAATTTTCACAGACAACTGGCGACCACTCTTTGGATCGACACCCAGTATCCGTTCGCCAACCTGACGTTCGGAGTTTTTCATGGTATCCTCGACAATAGGATGGAATTTCTTATAGAATTTATCGATGGCAACGGTCCATTTTATTTCACCATCAGCAATGCTGTCGAATTCTTTCTCAACATCGGCAGTAAAATTATAATTCAGGATTTCGGGGAAGTTATCAGTCAAAAAATCGGTCACCACAGTACCAATATCGGTAGGAAACAGTTTAGATTTTTCAGCTCCTGTATTTTCAGCTTTTATAAGGTCGGTCAACTTACCACCTTTGAGGGTGAGAATGTTGGAATCACGTTTTTCAGGTTCACGGTCTCCTTTTTCGACATACAGCCTGTTTTGAATGGTGGAGATGGTCGGTGCATAGGTGGAAGGTCGTCCAATGCCCAGTTCTTCGAGTTTGCGAACCAACGAGGCTTCAGCATAACGTGGAGGTTTTTGGGAAAAGCGTTCCTGGGCAACGATTTCGATATAATTGAGTTTTTCACCATTCTTCATAGAAGGTAATAGGGAATCATCCACGGTATCGGTATCATCGTCGGTTGATTCCATGTATACTTTTAGGAAACCATCAAAAACAATCACCTCGCCCGAAGCCACAAACTGATGTTTGCTTCCGGATATATGAATATAGATCGAAGTTTTTTCAAGTTCAGCATCCGACATCTGGGAGGCAATGGTCCGTTTCCAGATCAATTCATAAAGTTTCTTTTCCTGAGAGGTGCCGTCGACGGAATGCGCATTCATATAAGTCGGACGAATGGCCTCATGTGCTTCCTGTGCGCCCTTTGTCTTGGTATTGAACTGACGGTTATGAACATATTTCTGACCGGCCATGCTGATTATTTCGGCTTTAGAAGTGTTCAACGCAAGATCGGACAGATTCACCGAATCGGTACGCATGTAGGTGATCTTACCGGCTTCGTAAAGTCGTTGAGCCACCTGCATGGTTTGAGACACCGAATATCCCAGTTTACGGGCGGCTTCCTGTTGAAGTGTTGAAGTAGTAAAAGGAGGTGCCGGCGATTTTTTTGCAGGCTTGGTAACTATATTGTCAATGCTGTATTGTGCAGTTTTACAAAGTTCGAGGAATGCCATGGCTTCGGCCTTGGTGGCAAAACGTTGTTGCAGTTCGGCTTTAAGCTCGATAGGTTTGCCATTACTGTCAACAGAATTGAAAATGGCGCTTACACGGTAAGAAGCCTCTGGAACGAACTGGTTAATCTCCCGTTCACGTTCGACGATCAAACGTACTGCCACCGATTGAACACGACCGGCAGAAAGGGATGGACGTACTTTACGCCATAAAATCGGAGACAATTCGAATCCTACAATACGGTCGAGGATACGTCGTGCCTGCTGGGCATCCACCAGGTTAATATCAATATCACGGGGAGTATCAATGGCGTGAAGGATTGCATCTTTGGTAATTTCATGAAAAACAATCCGGCGGGTAGCATCTTTTTTCAGTTTCAGTTCTTCATATAAGTGCCAGGCAATGGCTTCACCCTCCCGGTCCTCATCGGAAGCGAGCCATACCGTTTCGGCTTCCTTACTGGCTTTCTTTAATTCGGAGACTAATTTTTTCTTATCGGTAGAAACAACATATTGCGGTTCGTAATTATTTTCAAAATCAATACCGAGACCTTTTTCAGCTAAATCACGTATATGGCCCATACTGGACATAACGTGATAATCGGGTCCAAGGAATTTTTCTATGGTTTTGGCTTTCGCCGGGGATTCTACTATAACAAGATTTTTAGACATATTTTTGGTTCACTTGATGTACTTTTATTGAAATCGGGTGCAAAATAACAAAAACATGTTGGTACGAGCCAAATTTTCAGGCCATTATTTTTGTTTTTTATTGAAAATGGTCGAAAAAAAGTAGTTAAAATGAGGAATTGTAGTTTATTTATACTGTTAAAGGACAGAAAACTTTTAAATTATTTTGTACTTTTTACCTAAAATATTCGGCTTTTCAATTGAAAAAGGAAGTTGATTTTCCCTTCCTTTTTGAAGAAAAAGTCACCTGTTGACAAAAAAAATTACGCTTTCATTTTCTAAAATATATTGAAATCAGATTTCAGGCATTACAATTTCAATTAACAGGGAGGACCGATTGTTTTTGTTATTTAAGAATGGCTGAACCCACGGCAGAGGGTTTAAAAAGTAACAAGAAATAAATCTATGAATAGGGTAAATAGTAAAAAATGTCCAACGACTGCCGGATTGAAATAATTACAGGCTATTTCTTACTGTTTAGAAACGATTAATACCAGCAGTTTCTGCATTTCCATTCCTTTGGAAACTTATATGTCAACATTAGCTCCTGAGTACCAACGGAGCTTCGACTGATTCCACCCACATTAAAATCATAGCTGTAGGTCAAATGAATTGCTTTTGTCAGGTCAATCCCAAAAACAGCCCCCATTTCACTCCATGTACGGTAGAATACGCCTAATTGAAAAGCATCCGTCTCTGGTGAAATTTTCAAATAACTCATCAGGTTGAATTCCATTTGATATAATTTTCCATACTGGATACCACTTACACCATATCCCAGATTGAAATAATCGTGTGAACGTTGTCTGTATGTCGCATACAAGAAATTAGTATTTGGAAATTGATTGTTTATGTTTGAAAAAAGCGAAAAGATATTTAGACTTGAGGCTCCGAACCTCCATAATTTATTGGTTAATTCGGCTCCTATATTTGAATTAAAATTACTTTCGTTCACCAATTTATTGCTTACAGGATCGTCGATGTCAGGAAAAATCAGAGAAGACATATCGTATGACAGACTTTGAAAACTGACGGCAAGACCTAAATGTAACTGCCAGTCTTTTTCCAGTTGCATGGAGTAGGCATAGGTTAGATCAATCGCAGTAGTAGAAGTATACCCTATTTTATCCTGTACAACCTTCAGCCCGAATTGTGTGTGCATATTTTCGACATACGTGGTGGCTGATGCCAGAAAGGTGACCGGGGAACCGGGGAAACCAACCCATTGTTTACGGGCAGCTAGGTTGAATTCCGCCAGACTAATATCGTTTATAGAAGCCGGGTTTATAAAGTACGTATTATTCATGTAATTGTTCAACCGGATATTCGATTGAGCCATTACTGATAGAATCAGCACATTGATCAGTATTATACAGACAATCTTTTTCATTATATAGTAATTATCGAAGGACAGTTACGAACCCGGTATTGGTTTTCGAACCCGATTCGGCAGAATAATAGACTACATAGAAATAAGTATCATTGGTTACGGGCACGCCTTTATGGGTACCGTCCCAACCATCTCTCCCCTCATATAATAGAATTCCGTTTCGATTATAAACCTGGATATGCCAGTCTTTCATAAACACATCATTTTTCCCGTCTCCGTTTGGAGTAAAAGTATTGGGCATTACGTTTTGTGTAATCCATATCCGTTTAGTTACTTCCTGAACACAACCGTGGGCGTTAATGATTTTCAGTTTTACATCATAGTAACCATCAGTCGTAATATCGAAAATATGGGTCAGATCGCTACCCTGATCGGTCTTTCCATCGCCAAAATCCCAGTAGTATTGTGAGGTTACAATATTTTCGCTCCATAAGTGCAATGGTTCTTTGTCATTGGCAACTTCATTTCTGTCAGTTTGAATGGTATATTCATTAAACTCGTAATTAGAAGCTGTAAATGCCAGCGAGGATACGCAACCTGTATTTGAAGTTCCAATGACTGTATAATTTCCGGCATGTTTTATAACAATACTATCGTTCTGTGAATTATCACTCCACAGGTAGGTTTTAGCTCCGCTGACATGTAAAATCAGAGAATCGCCATTGCAGAATGTTGGGATTTTATTGATGGTTAAAACAGGTTTGGACTCCACGTTTATTATTTGTTTATAATAGCTGGTACACGACTGACTTTTGAGTATTAATTCCACTGTAAAATTTCCGGATGAGTTAAAGACATGTTGAACGTTTTGAAGTGTTGAGATATTTCCATCACCAAAATCCCATGAATAGGTATAACTTTCGTTTTCGTTTGGAACAACAGCATTAAACTGGAAAGCAAATATATTACAATCCAGCATCTGATATTTTATTCCCGGATTTTGAATTTCCACATTGAACGAATTAAAAGCAGTACATCCTGATCTATCTGAAACCTGTAAGGTAACCATCCCGCTTTGAGTAGTTTCCATAATTTCATTATTCGTCCCACTCACCGTCCCACTGGACCATACTACCTGAAAAGGAGGAACACCGCCGGTTATAACGGCAGTACTTACTTCTTTTATTATTTTTGTAAAGCAGTTATAATCACTTTTGGAAGTCACACTGATCTTAATGGGAACCTGTCTTTGTACCTGATACTGCCCGGTAATCTTACAATCGTTGGAATCAGTGACAGTGACAATATAATCTCCTGCAGGTACATTGCTGATATTTTTTGTAGTGGCATTATTTGACCATTCAAATTTATAAGGAGATGTACCCCCCGTAACCAGCAAACTTATGGCGCCACTGTTTTGAACATTACAATCGAATGCATTAGTAATGTTTGCATTTAATTCCATTTTCAAAGGTTCCTGAACAATGAATGTTTGCTTAAAAGAACAGGATGCAGCATCACTCAATAATGCGGTATAACTTCCGGGTCCAAGATTATTTCTTACATTCCCGTCGGTAGAATTATCTTCCCATACTAATTTTACGGGTTGCACTCCACCTACGACATTTAAGCTAATACTTCCATCATGTGCCCCAAAGCAGGTAACAGGGGTAATGACCGGGAGAATGAAAAATTTAGCCTGGCTGATAGTGACACTCGCTACCATTTGACAACCTACTGAGTCAGTCACTGAAACTGAATAATCGCCCGGTGACAGATTATTTTGAACGGTTCCACTTCCCATATTACTCCACTTGAACTGATAGGGTTTAACTCCACCTGATGTGTTTATTTTAATGGATGCATCATTTGAATCATAACAGCTTATTTGTTTTGTTTCAAGTGATAGCACTATCTTCTCATGTTGAGTTAAAGTCACTTGTAATTCCTTAAAACATCCCGTACTATCGGTGACAGTAAGATGATATGTTCCGGCGATTAAATCATTTATATCTTTCGAGGTGCTTATAAATCCATTTGGACCCGACCACGAATAAGTGTATTCAAAGACTCCCAAAGTCCTTTCAAGTGGTATACCTCCGGTAACTTCTATTTGAATTATACCGGTACTGTCTCCGAAACAAGTGATATTATTTTTACTTATGAGTCTGATTCCGATGGCAGGTGGTTCAGTGATGGTGAATGTGGCAGTTTTGGGACCACAACCATTCATATCAGTGACAGTAACTGCATACACCCCAATGTTCAAATTAGATATATCTTCTGATTTTGAAAAAGGGATTCCATCCTTAGTCCAGGTAAAGTCCAATATTGGTGTTCCACCGGTAACTGTAATTAAGATTTCACCATCGAGAGCCCCAAAACATGAATTATCCTTCTTTCTGTCAGTAATAATCTGGATTTCGGATGGTTCAGAAATTGTTACAGAAATTGATTTAGAACAACCATTGCTATCGGTCACAGTTCCCGTATAGATTCCGGCAAACAGTCCGGAAGCAGTAGCAGCTGTTTGAACCGGAATTGTATTCCACGAATAGGTATATAATCCTGAGCCTCCTTTTGCTGAAAGGGTTGCACTCCCTGTATTAGTAGCGAAGCAACCGGCATTAACGGAAGATACAGACGTTGAAAGCACCACTGGTTCTGTAATCACGATACCGGCAATTAATTTAAAATGTCCGTTGGCATCTGTCACTTTAACCTGGTATGTTCCAGCCGTTAAGCCCGAAAATAGATAATGTGCAGTTATTGTATCCTTTGCTTGCGCTACAACTATGCCGGATTGATTTTCAATTGAATAATTATATGGTCCAACCGACGACTGAATAATATCAATCTTAATTATGCCGGTTGAGTCACTATTACAGGCAACATTTACATGGGAAGCAAGATCTTCCTTTATTACTAATAATAAAGGATCCGTCATTTTGAATACCAATACCACCGGATCAGAATAACCATCGGAAACAGTAAGAGTATAATCTCCTGCAGTCAAACCGGTAATATCCTGTGTTGAAGAAGTATATCCATTTGGTCCGGTCCAGGAATAAGTATAGGTTCCAGATCCTCCGGTTACCGTAACATCTATCCATCCATCAGTACCGTCTGTAACACTGATATTAAAACCATTAAAGCCCGAAGTAATGCTTGAAGTAATGATAGTTGGAAGAACAGTAATTGAATAGATGGAAGTAGTTCCATTGCAGGAACTTCCATCCACAAATGAAGACGTCACTGTATAGGTAACAGTAAGTGGAAGGCTTGTTGTATTTACCAGAGTTTGGGGATTTATTCTGTTAGAATCCGGCATTATCTGACCGGAAATACCTGTTGGGACATCGATTGTCCAGCTATATTTCACGGTTCCATTCGTTATAGCCGGGAAAGTGATCAATTGCGATGTTCTCCCGGAAGCTATGATCTGATTGGGGATAGAAAATAAAATAACAGAAGTAGGATTCACGGTTACCACTATCGTAAAAGGCTTACCGGGACATGTTCCCGATAGTGGGGTTACAATATAGGTAACGGTGGCTTTTTGTTGAATTAGATTAGTTAATTTCTGACTAATTGTATCAGTGGGAATAGTTTGTAAAGAACTGCCTGTTACTGATCCTAACGGAATTACGACAGGTTTACTCCAGGTGTAACGGGTATTCAGCGGAACTTTATTCCCACTGTCATTAACTGGTGAACTAGTAAAAACTCCTCCGCTACACATTGTTATATCCTGCGTCATGATTGAAGGTACCGGTTGTACGGAAATCCCAAAAGAAAAAGGTGTTCCTGCACATCCATTCGCTGTTGGAATAATGGTGATAGTTGCCTTTACCGGTGCATTTCCGGTATTGGCAGATGTATAACCCGGAATGTCACCTGCTCCTGATGATGCCAGACCTATAGAAGGCATATTGTTCGTCCAGGTAAAAGTTGTACCAGCCACTTTTCCTGTCAGGTGAATGCTGTCATTCAACTCGTTGTTACAATTATTCCTGTCACTAACCGGATTTACTTCCGGCAAAGGATAGAATGTGAGCGTAAATGATTTAGGCAAACCGTTGCAGCCATTAGCTTGTGGTATAACTGTAATTGTTGACGTTAGGGTAGCTACGCCTTTATTCATTGCTGTATATTCAGTTATATTACCGGTTCCTTGTGAAGGGACTCCGATTTCAGTATTTGTATTTGTCCAGTAATAAGTTGCATCGGAACGATTTCCTGAAAAGTTTATCGCAGATGTTTGTGAATTATAACAGACCTTTTGGCTTGCAATATCGTTGACAGTAACCAACGGATTTACTGTCATAGTAAAAACATAAGGTGATTCAGAACACCCGGATGCTGTTGGAGTTACTGTAATCGTTGCTTTCAGGGGTGAAGTTCCAGCATTTTCGGGTATAAAAGAAGGAATATTCCCGGTGCCAAATGCTGCTAATCCAATAGATGGCGTATCGTTTGTCCAGGTATATATTGAACCAACTACATTTCCTTTTAGCACAATACTATCACTTGTTTGTTGATAGCATAAATTAACATTATCAATAGGAGTTACTTTCGAAGTTGGATTGACTTTAATAATAATTATTTTAGGGGTTCCATTACATCCGTTTGCTGTAGGTGTCACTGTAATGGTATCCAATAATGAAGCATAACCTGAATTATAGGTAATAAATTGTGGTATATTTCCTGTGCCGCTTGCCGGAAGCCCAATTGCAGGATTTGAATTTGTCCAGTTATAAACAGCATCCAAACGATTTCCTGAAAAGTTAATGTCAGAAGTCATTGAGCTATCACAAATGATCTGTCCCGCAACATCATTAACAATAATGATTGGATGAACTGTTATACTAAAAGTATAAGGTATTCCAACACAACCAAATGCCTTTGTTGCTACTGTAATGTTTGCTAACTGAGGTGTATTTGCTGTATTTTCGGCAGTAAATGAAGGAATATCGCCGGTACCACTTGCTGCCAATCCAATTGAGGAATTATCATTTGTCCAGGTATACGTTGAACCGGCTACATTTCCGGTAACATTCATAATATTACTTTTTTGATGATAACACAAGTCAACATTTACTATCGGAGTTACTTTTGAAACCGGAATGACCGTAATTGTAAACATTTTAGGGATTCCACTACATCCATATGCGGTTGGGGTTACTGTAATGGTATCAATTATTGAAACTGAACCTGTATTTTGTGCAACAAATTGTGATATATCCCCTTTACCTGATGCTGCCAATCCAATTGAAGTATTTGAATTAATCCAGGCATAAGTAACATTGATACTATTTCCAGTGAAGTGAGTGGCAGAGATCAGGGAATTATTACAAACAATCCGGTCAGCTACATCATTGACAATTACGACAGGATTTACTGTAATACTAAAAGTAAGCGGAATTCCTTTGCAGCCATTTGCAGAAGGAGTAACCACAATAGTTGCATTAACAGGAACGACTCCGGAATTTACAGCTATAAATGAAGGAATATTTCCGTTTCCGGAAGCCGGCAATCCAATAGAAGGCATATCGTTCGTCCATGTAAATATTGCACCAGCCACCTTACCTGTAAGTATAATACTTTTAAAGTTCTGATTATTACACAAAGTATCATTCGGTATTGGAGTTACTTGCGATGTAGGATAAACAGTTATTGTAAAAACACGGGGTGTACCATTACATCCGTTCGCAGCAGGAATAACCTGAATAGTTGCAATAACCGGAGTAATCCCGTTATTTGAAGTAATAAAAGTCGGCACATTACCGATTCCTGAACTAGCTAATCCGATAGAAGGCGTATTATTTGTCCAACTATAAGTTGAACCCGCCACATTTCCAGAAAGGATTATATCCGGACTTATCTGACCATTACAAAATGCCACATTCGATATCGGAGTTATAGTTGGAATGGGATTCACCCTGATAGTAAAAGTTTTAGTAACTCCGATGCATCCGTTTATTGAAGGAGTTACAATAATTGTAGCTGTTATAGCCGAAGTAGTAGCATTTGCCGTTTGAAAAGACAAGATATTACCTGTTCCGGAAGCTGACAATCCGATTGCGGTATTATTATTCGACCAGCTATAAGTAATATTGGCTATATTTCCGGAGAAAACGATATCAGTAGTTTTAATTCCTTTACAAACTTCCTGATTTGCGGGCTGATCAACTATCGGGGTAATATTTACAGTAAAAGATTTAGTGGCTGTAGTTGAAGAACCGCAATCGGGATTGGTGACTTTCAAAGAAACAATATAAGTTCCCGAAACAGAATAATTAATTGCTCCCGGCGTTAAAGTGGATGAGGTACCTGGAGTTCCACCGGGGAAACTCCACAAATAAGTGATTGCAGTGGTAACGGGTGCACATGCATCCACAATGGCAACAGGATGAATAACAGCTACATCACATGAATTTGCGATGTTGTTTATACTCACTGTAGGTGGTTTGGTTACTTGTAAAGTTTGTGTTGTACTCACTACACCACATGAATTAAAAAGTGAAAGTTTTAAAGTATAAATCCCGGGAGTACTAAAATTAAAAGATGGATTTAATGAATTTTTATCTGTATTATTTGTAAAATTCCATACTCCTGGTGCTGTACCACAGTTTCCGGCAGAGTAAGCGACTTCCCACAAGTATGTAACTGTCGCGTTGTTGGAAAAATCTGTTGTATTTACAGCTGTTACAGAAAATGGAGTACATCCTTCATTTGCAATGCTAAACTGAGGGGTCAATGCAGGTTCTACAACAATAATGGCTTCTGTTTCATCAGTTCCACAAAAGTTTCCGGCAATTAGTTTGATAGTATACGTTCCGGGGATAGAAAAGACAGGGCTTATAGTTGCTGATCCGGGGGTCCATGTTGTGGGAGAATTATTTCCAAAATCATTTCCATACAAACCACCTGAAAGAGTGACGCCTAAAGATGGTGTAATTTTCCATACCCGTTTTGGAGCTTTACAACTGGGATCGGCACTGGTGATTTCATATCCGGTGGAATTATCGGTAATAGTTGTCGGAGCATTAACACATACTTTGTTTGACAGAAGATTAACAATAGCTTTAGGTGGTGTTGAGACATAAATAGGAGCAAGAGTAACAGCATTTGTTCCACACGGACTCGATGCGACAATAGTCGCTGAAAACGAATTTATATAGGTGCCTATAGATGTCGTACTAACTGATCCGCAAGATGTTGTATTGAAGGTATGGGTAACTTTAGCTGGAGGATTGGAAGTGTAAACAATAGGCGGAGTTCCATCATTGTAGGTCAGGGTGTAAATGGTACCTACCGGATTACTTTCAGTATTAGAAATTAAAAATGAATAATCTGACCCAACACAAACATCTTTTGAGCTATTATCGGAACCAAATGAAACATTTGCATATGAACTTACTAATATTTTGTACTTTTTTGTGAGTGTATTACCGGAGACATCAGTAATTGTATAGGTCAGGGTCCATAGACCGAAAGCATAGTGATGGGTTATAGAACTCCAGGAAGCTACGGAAAAATCAGAAGAACCATCTCCCCAATTAATAACATACCCTGTATTCGTAGCTGCAGAAGTAGAACCATTTGTGAATAATATATCCGTTGATGAATTACAATATTTAAAGCCGGGGGAACCATTAATAGTACCAATATATTCTGTTGAATAAAGAGTAACATCAGGCAATGCACTTGCTGACCGGGCTATTGGGCTATTCAGATAAGTTTTATTATCAGTTGAATCTGCAAAATGGATAAGCTTTATTGGATATTCGCCGTGTAAATTGGTTGGGGTAGGTAGTATTGCTTGAACGCCGGAATCCGGGATTAAATCAGTATGGACATTTATTCGGGAGGTAAAAGCATTAGATGTTTCAGGTTCCGAATCTTTAAATTTAACAACGGATGATGAATTATTCCAGCTTCCTGAATTTAATCTGTCGTTTGAAGAAATAAGGGACATAAAAGACATATCCACATTCTGGTTTGTCACATTTTCGAAACAGGATATATTTGTTTTTAAACTACTGTCTTTACCTGAAACAGAAACAAGGGCAAAAAATGTAAAAATAACAAAGAAATAAAAGGTAAAAAAATGCTTCATAAAAGTTGAGTTTAGATCAATACCCGGTAACTTTTATAGTGAAATCTCATAAAACAATTTGCATTTTGATCCAAAATACAAGAGAAACCAATTAAATAAAATTATACCTAAAGTAAATTTACAATCTTTACAACCTATTACTATCAATTAGTTAGTTAAATAAACAGTCCAACGACACAACTAATTTTTATCGATATTTAATGCTACATTTTTAAATTTTAGTATTACGTAATAAATTTATTCTTTATTTTTAGATGTAGATTTTTTTGCTGGATATTTTAAAATAACTATATTTTGTATAATATTTATTTATTGGATTATCACAGCTTTACATGCTTAAAAAGCATCTTCCTCTTTGATTTTTTAATATACATTTTCTTCCTGTTCTTTTTGACACAGATCGTCATGACCGGTTATTAAGACAGGAATAATACATTCCTAAATCAGTCGGAATTGCGTATAATAATGAAAAGCCAATTGTAAATATTAAGGAGATATAAGCTTACTGTTAAGTACTGTCAGAAAAAGAGGAATGAGGAATGAGAGAAGAGTGTGTAATTAGTAAGGCAAGAATCAATATAGTACAGATATACAAATGAATCATTTACAGATACAATAATTGGTTCAATTCAAGTTAGGACGATAGTGGTTAAATCTTGTTTTTCGGTTATACGTAGAAAGTCAGGTAACTCAGCCCTCAATTTCAACGGTTTCTTCACAGGATATGCCGTTTTGAATACGAAAAGCTTTAAGAACCGGTGTTTCACCGGCTAATGACAGAATAAGGTACAGGATATCGGGATCATATGCCAGGCGGATATCTTCCACAGATGGGCGTGAAGGAGTTTCGGGGTGGCTGTGATAATTGGCAATGAGTTCCAGTCCTTTTGAACGTGCTGTCCGCAATGCCTGGAATTGTTCGGAAGGGTCAAAAGAAAAATGTTCGGGACTATGGTCAGTATTGGTCATGGCAATTTGCTGATGGACCACATTTCCTATTCCTGCAAGCAATCCACAGGTTTCATTGGGTAATTCATTCTTTGCCTGAAGGATGATACCATCCAGAATATTTCTTGTTAGCTTTATCATTTTTGAATGACGATTAGATGCGTTCCCTTTGTTTCTGTTTCAGATACTGAAAGTACTTTGTAACCCTGTTCAACTGAACTTTTAGGAATATTATCGAGAGGTTCGCCCTCACTGACCAATACATTCAGCACATCACCCTGTTTTAGTTTAGACAGTTCTATTTTTGTTTTTACAAAAGTCATTGGGCAATGTTCCCTGGTGATATCTATATTAAATGTAGCCATGATATGAAGTTGATTGTTAGTTTATTGGTTGATTTGTTGATTCGTTGATTCGTTAATTGGTTGATTGGTTGATTGGTTAATTCGTTGAATGGTTAATTGGGTGAATTTAAAAATTGTAAATTGTAAATTGTAAATTAAATAAAAAGTGTTTGCCCACCGTCTGCCAATCGCAGGAAGCTAGCGACACCAAGTACATCCTTTACTTCAGGGATCAGGTCTTGTTTTCCGATACCCAGTATCTGCATGGCCATTTCACAGGCATAAAAATTGATTCCAAGAACTTTGGCTGCATCCACCAGTTCTTCGAGGGTGGCGACATTATTTTTACGCATCAGATGCCTGAATATCGTAGGGCTTATTCCACCAAAGTTCAGACGGCTGACAGGAGCACTTTTCAATCCACCCATAAATAACCCGAACATTTTAGGCAAAAAACCTTTCCCCACTGGACTTCTACCTTGCTTTAGCTTGATAGCATCCAATCCCCAGAAAGTAAAAAACAAATTGACTTCATAGCCTACGGCAGCTGCGCCGGTGGCTAATGTGAATACAGCAGTCAATTTGTCGAAATCGCCACTGAAGCTTATAATGGATAATTTTTTAGATTCGGCCATGGTTGGTTAATTGGGTGATTGGTTAATTGGGTGATTGGTTAATTGGTTGATTGGTTGATTGGTTGAATTAAAATTGTAAATAATCAAATCCATCACGCTGTGACACGATGGCTTTTTATATCACAAACTGCCTGTTCATAATCTACCAAACCTGTAACGGTTGGATGATTTCCACATACCGGACAGGTTTCATTGGGCTTAACTTTTATGGTGCGGAAATCCATTGTTTTGGCATTGAAGGTCAGCAAACGGTTCGTAAGCAAATCGCCCACTCCTGTGAGGTATTTCAGCACTTCAGTTGCCTGGATAGTGCCCAGCATTCCGGCAATGGCGCCCAACACACCGGCTTGCGAACAGGTAGGAACTGCGTTGGGAGGTGGTGGGGAATGAAACAAACAACGGTAACAGGCGGTCCCCGGTACATAGGTAAGCGTCTGGCCTTCGAACCGCAATATTCCACCGTGTGAAAATGGTTTTCCGGCTATCACACAAGCATCGTTGATAAGAAACTTTACAGGGAAATTATCGGTGCCATCGACAATGAAATCATAGTCGATGATAATTTCAAGTGCATTTTCGGCATTCAGCAATTTTTGATAAGTTATTACCTTAACATCCGGATTAAGCTGATTTATTTTCTCTTTGGCAGAGATTACTTTTGGTTTATCAACATCAGCCGTAAAGTGAATAATCTGCCGTTGCAGATTACTCAAGTCGACCACATCCCCATCAATAATGCCAATGGTTCCAACACCTGCTGCTGCCAGGTAAAAAGCAATGGGGGCTCCTAAACCGCCGGCACCAATGATCAACACCTTTCCGTTGAGTATCTTCTCCTGTCCCTCCACACCAATATCCTGCAAAAGGATATGTCGGCTATAACGTTGAATTTGTTCTTCTGTGAAATCCATCTTTTGTATTTACAATTTGATTATTTACGATTTTATCATTTCCAATCTTCATTTATATGTTTCATCTATTATTTAATAGCCTGACAGGTTTTAACTCCAAACCCCAAACCTTAAACTTTAAACTTATTAAAGGCTTCCTCCTCCCATGAAGTAAAGAAAGTCAATTTCATCTCCTTCTTTTAGGAAGGTATTTTCATAGTTTTCCCGGATGACAAAATTACCGTTCAATTGTATGGAGACCATATCAGGTTGTGATACCTTATTTAATTCTATCAGCCCGGACACTGAAAGTGTATCGTTCAATTCCTGATCTTTTCCGTTTACTTTTAATATGCTCATAATATTGAAATTAAATTGTTTTATATCCAGTTAACATTCAAGCAATTTGGTTAATCGGGCTGTTACAATCTTGATTTTTAGGGTGAATAAATTGAATAAATATTATTCGCAAAGGTCGTGAATTAAAAAGAGGATTAAAATACCATTAACAGGGCATTTTAGTACCTTATTTATGGTATAATTGGACTAAAATAATGGTATAAGAAAGAGATTAGAGTACATTTGACATTCAGGAACATCTGATCCGGTTGACTGAGATATTTAGAAAACCGGTTTGTCAGTTCAAAAGATGTATGAAAAGACATTTTTTTATCAGCTATTCATGAGACTGTGAATCATTACGTGAATACGTTCCATTTTTTAATTTAGCAATCATGGATTGATGTATTGATTATCCCTACTCTAGAAATAATGTATGTCTATAAAGAATTCAATGTTGGGAAAAATTAAATAATATTCTGGTTTAACTCCCTCTAAACAGCCAGGGATTCCTTAACAAAATCAAATAATCTATATAATTAGAAACTTAAATTTGGGAAAAACAAGACACTTCTTTAAAAACAGGTAATTATATTCTGTATAATTTAAAGTTTATCATTAATTTCTACATATTGAAAATCATTTAAACTTTTCCATGTTTCTATAATATTATTGGTATTAGTTCCGTTGTAGATAATTTTAGATTTACTTTACAAATCTAAGAGACAAATAAGAAGAAAGATTGTTTGTTTCTTTATATAAAAGGTTTTCTTCAAAAGAGAAAGTGATTGAATCAGACAATGAAGATGTTGATTTTTAAAATAAAACTCTGGAATATTCGTTTTACATATTTAAATTTACCAATTTAACATTAAAATTTTATGCATTTATTAGTTGTCGGAATTAATTTTAAATCAGCAGATGTCAGCATACGTGAAAAGCTTCATTTTTCAAATGAAGTAAATACGAAAGCTTTAAATATGTTGAACACCTATCAATCAATTAATGGGTGTGTAATATTATCCACCTGCAATCGGGTTGAAATTTATGCAGCGGTAAATAATGTAGAAACAGCAAGTTATGAAATCATTGATTTCATAAGTACGTTTCATTCCATACCTGTTGCATCACTTACCCCGGTGATATATAAAAAGAATTGCAGGGAGGCAGTAGTACATTTATTCAAGGTGACATCGAGTTTAGATTCCATGGTATTGGGAGAGTATCAGATTCAGGGACAAGTCAGGGATGCCTATTTTAAAGCTAAGGACAGCCAATCGACCAACAGCATGTTGAATAAAGTTTTCCAGACAGCCATTCAGATAGGCAAAAAAGTACGTTCTGAGACTCATATAGGAGATGGTTCGGTATCGGTAGCCACCCTGGCTGTTGATGTGGTTAAACATATTTTTACAGATAGAAGAAATCTGAATGTATTGTTGATTGGTGCGGGTAAAATTTCAAAACTCACTGCCGAATGTTTCAAAAAAGAATTTGAGAACTGCAACATAACCATCACTAACCGCTCAGACGCTTCGATATTAGCTGATTCAGTCGAGGGAAAAGTAATTGAATATTCTCAACGAATCGCAGCTATAGCAAATAACGACGTTATCATTGCTTCCACCAGTGCCCCGAATTACATAGTGTGCAGACATGAAATCAGCATGATGCAGGAAGCATTAAAAGGGAAAACAAGGATCTTTATCGACTTATCCATTCCAAGAAATATCGATCCCGAAATCAATAAAATTGAAAATTGTTTCGTATATTCCATTGATGACATTAACAAACTGATCGATTCAAACCTTGATAAAAGGAATCTTGAAGTGAACGAGGCTGAAAAGATT
>Ga0302296_1001251_pt1 | contig 18693 bp, 17 predicted proteins | sample III_Fen_N3_1_FD_194546 | JGI IMG/M metagenome (GOLD analysis project Ga0302296, IMG submission 194546) | Peat permafrost microbial communities from Stordalen Mire near Abisko, Sweden - III_Fen_N3_1 | ecosystem: Environmental > Terrestrial > Soil > Wetlands > Permafrost | place: Sweden: Abisko...
CTGCTGCTGTGTGGTTTATGCAAAACTCCCCCTGAGACCAGCAAGAAATTATTTAATCCTAATTGAATTGATTTTCGTGAGATGGAAACATCATACCAATGTTTTTCGATGGAAAGTGTTTTGAAATCATATTCTGACAATAGTTTGGAAGACAGTAATGTACAGCAAAAACTAAGGCTGTGCCTGGTTTTTACTATATCCTTTGTCGCAGATTTAAAGTTCAGATATGGGAAATTAATCTTTCCATTAGTATCACGGGTTATCGATGCGACCATCCCGCAATCAGGAAGACTTTTTGACTGACTGATTAATTCATTAATTGTGTTCGGCTTCACTTCAACATCTGATTCAATGATGATTAATGGCACTCCAAGTAAAATCGCTTTTTGCTGGGCCATCTGTAAAACCAGCCTGTAATTTGGTGATGGGGTATCGGTTATTTCTGAAAGATTAACCAACTCGAATTGATATTGATTGCTTAATGTTTGAAGTTCGGTTGTGGTTTTATCCAAACTAAAATCATTGAATATACAATAATGGAAATTACCTTTTGAGTTTTTGATAGATCGTATGGTTTCTATCGTTGTAATCAAAGAGTCTTTTACCGGAGTAATAACCAGTGCTTCGTACATAGAAGTTTATGTTTCGTTTTCCTATTTGTATTTTGGTTTATCCTCGAAATTCAGTCCGAATTTCTTGCCAAGTTCTTTCAAATCTGTAACAACCTGTTCGTGCAAAGGTATACCATTTTTCTGACGTTCTACTGTTAATTCACGTTCAGGATCTCCGGGGATTAGAACACGTTTCTGGCCCAAAGCCGGTTCAGCGTTTCTAAAGGTTTGAATCCAGTTATCCATATTCTCTTTAAATTCTATTGCAGGTCTGAAAGCATCTATCCGAATTGCTCCCAGGAAATGTCCTATTCCTTTACCAACCTGTTCTTTTGGTGGTTCCAGAAAACTTACAAATGGAGGGACCCAGGGACCATAATTCGCTCCTGATAAAACAGCAGAAAAGATATCGACCATGGCTCCTAAACAATAACCTTTATGGCCGCCATGCTCACGATCACCGCCTAAAGGCAGCATTGACCCACCTTTTTTGAGTGCAAATGCATCAGTAGTAGGATTTCCATCCTTGTCCTGTGCCCAACCCAATGGTGCATCCATGCCTTTACGTTGTAATACTTCGAGCTTACCATTCGCAACTGTAGTTGTTGCCATGTCGATCACAAAAGGAGGCTGATTTAATGCAGGAAAGGAAATCGCAATCGGATTGGTTCCCAGGAAACGGCTTTTCGAAAAGGTGGGAGCAACCAGGGGACTTGCATTGGTCATAGAGATGCCAATCATGTCATGTTCAAGGGCCATCATGGCATGATATCCTGCAATTCCAAAATGATTCGAATTCTGAACAGCTACCCAGCCTGTTCCTGCGATCCTGGCTTTATCGATTGCTATTTTCATTGCATGGGGGGCCGTAACTAATCCTAAGCCCAAATCACCATCCAATACTGCAGTACTTGGCGTCTCATGAATGATTTTCATATCTGGGGTCGCATTTATCCTTTTAAGTTCCCAAAGCCTGACATAACCACTTAATCTGGCAACTCCATGTGAATCAACCCCGCGCAAATCGGCTTGATTTAAACAATCCGCAGCAATCATTGCCTGATCTTCGGGACAGCCCATGCGTTTGAATATCTGTATGGTATAATCTTTTAAGTATTCTGAATTGAAAATGATCATGTAAATCTATTTTGGTTTATTTCTCTTATTCGAGTAAAAATTAATATCCCTCAATCAATAATCTAAGAATTAAAATGTCTGAGGATTTAATTTCTGTAAAAATCACGGGCCGAGGCCTGATTTGTTGGCATAATGAGCAAATCATCAATATTTACATGAAAGGGTCTTGTTATTACAAATAGGATTGTTTCAGCAATATCTTTACCTGAAAGTGGAGTAAAACCTTTATAAACCTGGGTTGCTTTCTCCTGATCACCATGAAACCTGACCAATGAAAATTCAGTATCGACAGCTCCCGGAGCGATAGTAGATACTTTAACTCCAAAGGGCATAAGTTCGATTCGCATGGATTTTGAAATAGCTGCAACGGCACTTTTTGTTCCACAATAGACCGATCCATTGGGGTAAGATTCTTTGCCGGCAATGGACGAAATATTGATGATATGGCCGCAATTTCTTTTAACCATCCAAGGCGAAATTATTCTGGTGGTATATAATAAACCTTTAATATTGGTATCAATCATATCTTCCCAATCTTCAACATCAGCGGTGTTAACAGGAGCCAATCCGGCTGCAAGACCTGCATTATTGATTAATATATCAATAGCCTTCCATTCATCCGGGATGCTATTTAAGGCTGCTTCGGTGTCTGCTTTAATACGGATGTCAAAGTTTAGGGTGAGAACTTTACATCCAAAGGAGGTTTCAAGTTGGTCCCTGAATGATTGCAAACGATCATTTCTTCGACCAGTGAGAATTAAATTGAAGTTATTCTGAGCGAGCAAAAGGGCTGTTTCGTAGCCGATACCTGCTGTGGCACCGGTAATTAGCGCTATTTTTTTATTCATCGAAGATATAGTTATTTATGAAATATAAAATTAAAAATTCTTAAACCTTATGGAATAACAAACTACTTAATTATTTTTGTTTCTGCATTTAAAGATAAAAGAAACGTCATGATCGAACAAAAGAACGAAATTCAGGAATTCACAATTGATCAAATACCAGAGGAACAGGATATTCAGGATATCGTCTTCAATCTGATGGCCGATCCCAATCTGGCACCGATTAATTATTTCAATGACTTTACGGAAGGAACCATTGATCTTTCAGATATGTCAAACGGGGAGAACGATGAAACTGGTATGTTTTGTTCAGAAAATGGTCAATTTATGGCACTTTCAACCCATGCGCTGCATCATCATCTTGAAATTGATCCCCAGCAGGCTACAGAAATTCTGGTTTCACGTGCCATGCGGAAAATGATTTGTTATGGAGCCGTACCAGAGGCTGTAAGTTCGGTATTGTACCATATCAATATTGCAGATCCAAACGGTCAGTTTATAGCTGCGGGGGCAACTAAAGGTCTGGAAAATGCCTGCCGCAAATTTAATATTAAACTTGCTGACCGAAAAATAAGATTTGATTATTTTTCAGGTCATGGTCCTGTACGTCCAACTATTATTATCAGTATAATGGCCTCTATTCCAGATAAAGAAAAACTTGTCACCCATAGTTTTAAGAAGAAGGGAAATAGTATATTCATGATCGGGAAATCGTACGATGATATTAATACTTCTGAATATCTGGAGTTTTACCACGAAATAGCTGAATCATCGTTACCTGTTTTTGACATTGAAATAGAAACAAAACTGCATTCGGTGATGCGTGAGCTAATCAAGTCTGGTTTATTAAGTTCTGCCAGTCCTGTGGGTAAGGGAGGATTATTCTTCTCTCTTCTGCGCGCAGGAATGCCAACTGGATTCGGTTTTGATATTACTTCGGATGCCGAGATTCGCACAGATGCATTTCTTTTTGGCGAGGCTATGGGACGTATTATTGTCGGAATCGATCCGGCAAAGACTGATGAATTTGTTGATTTAATGAGCAGTCTGAAGGTTCCTTTCTTTGCTTTAGGTCATGTTACCAAGGGTGAGATAAGGATTGATGATGATTCATTTGGATTTATTGATAAAATGACTCCATCAAATTGATCGATTTCTGATTCATAATATTTCACTCCTTGATACAAAAATTGGCTGATTGGCCTTAAACTTAAATTAATGGAGATTGAAGTTGTTCTGATTTTTGGTTAATGAAGCGAATGAATTTCGACACTTTTATTATGCAGGTTACACCATACAAAGATTCTGAGCAACAAAAAAAACAGCAAGTGGAGCAAATGTTCGATAACATTGCTCCCAAATATGATTTTTTAAATCATTTTCTTTCTCTGGGGATTGACAAACTTTGGCGAAAAAAAGCTATTCGTATTCTTTCTGATTATAAATCTGATTACATTTTGGATGTAGCTTCAGGAACCGGCGATTTTGCTATTGCGGCATCCAGGTTAAATCCCGGTAAAGTCATTGGTTTTGATATTTCTGAACAGATGCTTGTTGTTGGAAGACAGAAAGTCAAAGAGTTGGGATTGGACAAGGTAATCGAATTTATAAAAGGTGATTCAGAAGCAATGCCTTTTTCTGATGGGCAGTTTGATGCAATCACCGTTGGCTTTGGAGTAAGGAATTTTGAGAATTTGGACCGGGGACTTAAAGAGTTTTACAGAGTTTTAAAAGATGACGGAGTTGTGATTGTTCTTGAGTTCTCAAAACCAAAGAATTTCCCAATGAAACAGTTGTATTTCTTCTATTTCTTTGGTATATTACCGTTAATTGGGCGTTTGATTTCAAAAGACAGCTTTGCTTATTCCTATTTGCCTGAATCAGTGATGGCTTTTCCCGACGATCAGAAATTTTTATCGGTGTTGAAAAATGCTGGATTTTCGAGAACCAGACAGAAAAGATTAAGTTTAGGAATTGCTACCATATACATTGGCCAAAAATAAACTCATCATACAATAATTTCGTAATATTGTGGTTTCTTGAATAATAGATAACTGATTTTTTGTGAAGCAATTTTTCTATTTTCTGATTTTTCTATTGGCCGGGTTTAATACCATGGCTCAAAGGACCTATGTGAAAAACCTTACCACATTTGATGACAAGCGGATTCATTTTGGATTTACTCTGGGTATTAATACGGTCGATTTTAATTTCAGTCATTATTTTATAGTGAGTGATAATCCAAAATTTAGGCCTCTTCCTGGATCATCAGATTATCCATATTATAGAGATTCCACCAAGGTTAGGGCTGATATCTCAACTCTTATTCCAGGTTTCACGGTGGCAATTGTTACCAATCTTCGCCTTAATGATAACTTTGATCTTCGCTTCTTGCCTGGTATGTCGTTTGGTGAACGCAAATTGGTGTATAATATTCCTATTATAGATGTGACTGCAAATAGCACTCCTTTAAAAAGTTATTCCATTAAATCGACTTTTCTGGACTTTCCCGTGCTTTTTAAATACAAGGCGAAGAGGATGAATAACCAAAGACCTTATGTCATTGCCGGTGCAGCATACCGAATTGATATTTCAAAAAGTGGAAAAGAAGACCTTGTAAGTTTAAAACCTGCCAGCGCTTCAATCGAAACCGGTGTGGGTTGGGATACTTATCTCCAGTTTTTCAGGCTTTCAACCGAACTGAAGTTTAGTTTCGGATTGGATAATGTTTTGGGTGCAAGTCCTTCAGCCTTGGGAAATAATCAGGTTTATTCCAGTGCTTTTTCAAGACTGTCTTCCAATATGTTTATACTTAGTTTTCATTTTGAATAAACTTGAAACAGGAAATTAATTTGTCACTTTCGCCTAAAGAGGCATCCGACGAGCAATTTTATAAACCCATATTAGCTGAGAAACTTCATGTTGATGAAGCCCGGATCATGCTGATCAATGTCAGACGCAGATCGATTGATGCGCGTCAGCGAGCAATACGTATCAATTTGGGAGCAGAGGTTTTCCTGGATGAAATTCCAATTAAGGAAGAAATCGAATTCAAATATGAACGGATTGATCAAAAGCCTCAGGTAATTATTGTCGGGGCTGGTCCTGCAGGACTTTTTGCCGCATTGAGACTGATTGAACTGGGATTTAAGCCACTGATCTTTGAACGAGGGAAAAATGTTAGTGAAAGGAAACGTGACATTGCCAGGATCCATCGAGAACAGCTTGTTGATCCCGATTCCAATTACGGGTTTGGAGAGGGTGGGGCAGGTACCTTTTCGGACGGGAAACTGTATACCCGATCAAAAAAACGGGGTAACATACGAAGAATATTAGAAATTTTATATTCCAATGGTGCTCTTCCTGATATTTTGATCGATGCGCATCCTCATATTGGCACAAACATGCTACCAGGTATTATCACCAGATTACGGAACAAAATAATTGATGCAGGAGGCGAAATTCATTTCAATAGCCGTGTTGCCGACCTGATCATTGAAAATGATTGCTGCAGCGGCATCATGCTTACCGATACCACTCTTGTAGAAGCCCAGGCTGTTATTCTTGCCACAGGGCACTCGGCACGTGAAATTTATGAACTTCTGTATCAAAAAGGAATTTCTATAGAGGCTAAGACCTTTGCCGTTGGTGTCAGGGCTGAACATCCGCAAACCCTTATTGACTCCATTCAGTATAATCAATCGGTTCGGGGATCCTATTTGCCGCCGGCAAGCTATTCATTTGTTGAACAAGTTGAACAGCGTGGCGTTTATTCCTTTTGTATGTGCCCTGGTGGAATGATGGTTCCTGCAGCAACAGCACCAGGTGAAATGGTGATTAACGGGATGTCACCTACCAAAAGGAATACAAAATTTGCCAATTCAGGGATGGTGGTCGAGATCAGACCCGAAGACCTTAATGAATACAGGCATATGGGTGTGTTTGCAGGGCTTGAATTCCAGCGAAGACTTGAACAATTATGCTATTCATTAAGTGGTCAGACTCTGTTTGCACCTGCTCAAAGAATGGCTGATTTTGTAAGTAACCGGTTTTCTCAGGACCTGCCTGAATCTTCATACCATCCTGGCCTACTATCTGTTCCACTTCACGATAAACTTCCTAAAAGAATAAGAACCCGTCTTCAGGAGGCGTTTAAACTTATCGATAAAAAGGCTCATGGTTACCTGACGAATGAATCTGTTATTGTTGGTGTTGAATCCCGTACGTCGTCACCAATCCGCATTCCTCGTCACGATGATACCCTGGAACATGTCAAGATCCATGGACTTTATCCCTGTGGGGAAGGTGCAGGATACGCCGGAGGCATCGTTTCATCGGCAATGGATGGAGAGCGCTGTGCAGAGGCATTTGCTGCAAATTATAATCTTCGTTCAAAATAACCTTTTACGGATTATGGTTGTTGTGAGTGAATGTCCCGTGCAGTCCAACTTTTCACTATTCCAATCAGTTGATTTTCATCTTCGCCTGAACTCGCTGCAGCAGATTGCAGCAGCAATTGCTACATTTAATGACTCAGGTTTGTTTTCTGCTAAAGAAAAGGATGGGATAAACAGTTTATGGGTCACAAATTTAGTAACCGCATCCGAGATTCCATTTCCTTCATTTCCTAAAATAATAATTCCGTTTCTGTGAAGTTTTTCTTTGTAAATATCTTTCCCTTCCAGAAAGGTTCCGAAAACAGGAATTTGATTTTCAGTTGCATCGGATAGGAAAGATTCAAGGTTTGTATGCCGTGTATTTACTCTGAAAATAGCACCCATACTTGCCTGAATAACTTTAGGATTAAATACATCTACTGTATTCTCAGAGCAAATCACAGTCCGAATGCCAAACCAGTCGGCAATTCGCAGAATGGTTCCTAAATTTCCCGGATCCTGAATAAAATCAAGAGCAAGAACGAGATCATTCAGTGTGTTCATATCGAACTTTGAATCCAAAGGTTGCCTGATTAATGCCAACGAATCCTGTGGATTTTGAAGTAAACTGGCTTTTTGAATTGTTTCACTGTCTGCTTCAATGATCTCGCTCACCTTCAACCTGATTTGAGGATGCAGATCCAGAAATCCCGGTGTGCAGACCAATGTATCAATAATAAAGTCAGAGCGAAGCGCCTCTTCAACCATTTTATTACCTTCGACTAAAAAAAGACCAGATTCATCTCTGCCTTTTTTTCTGTTTAATGACTGGATAAGTTTAATTTTGTTCTTACTCAACATATTTTTTGTTTCTTCGTTCTAAAAATGTAAAAATAAAAGGTCTGAAAGATTTGTGAACCAAATGCTCTGTTTATTTTTGTAAAAACTCAAATTCATGTCCTTGTTCTATTTGCACAAATATATTGCAATTCGAAGAATTGCTATTCTGGTTTGCATGATCTTGTTAGGATCATGTAACTCAACCAGATTTGTACCCGAAGGTAAATATTTGCTCAATAGGATTTCTGTAAAGGCGGATAATAAAAATTTGAAGCGGGAGGATTTAAAAAATCATATACGGCAAAAAGAAAATCTCAGGATTTTAGGAGTATTGAAATTCCATTTAGGATTGTATAATTTGTCTTCAGGGAGTAAGACAAATGACTGGCTCAAACGAATTGGCGAGGCGCCTGTATTATACGATGAATTCCAGGCTCAAAAGAGTAAGGATCAATTAACGATCTATTTAAAGAACAAGGGATATTATAATGCAATTGTAAAAGATTCCATAAGGATAGATATTAACAGGAAAAAACTCAATTTACTCTTTGATATTAAGGCCAATATACCTTATCGTGTTCGAAATTATATCTATGTCATTAAAGACTTGAAGTTAAGAGATGTTATCCTAAATGATACTGTACATCAGCTATTAAAGCGAAATGATATTTTTGATTTGGATGTTTTAAATGCCGAACGACTACGTATCACAAGAAATCTTAAAGACAGAGGATATTATAAATTTTCCGAGGATTTTGTTAGCTTCCTTGCAGATACAAATTTCTATAGTCACAGAGTTGATCTGACTTTAAATGTTGATGATGCCATTTTGCATAACGATCAGAATAAGGTAGTTAGATACCAGAAATATAAAATCAGGAATTATATAATTAATCCATCCTTTAAGACTTTGGATCTGTCTGGAAATCAGGCTGAAATCAAACTGGATACTTTAATTCACAAGGATTACATTTTTACTTATTCAGGCAATTTAAAATACAGGCCTGAAGTGTTTTATGATTTGAATCGATTGAAGGATAGTACCTATTATTGTTTATCGAATGCCGAAAAAACTTACAGAGCCCTTAATCGATTGAAGCAATTCAAACTGATTAACATTGGGTTCAATGAGGTTGATTCTGTCGGTCATGATTCGATACCACTGTTGGATTGCAAGATGCAGCTTACCCCATTGCCCCGTCAAAACTTTTCAGTAGATGTTGGAGGCACCAATTCATCAGGTAACCTTGGAGTAGCAGGAACATTGAATTTTCAGCACCGTAATGTTTTCCGTGGTGCTGAAGTTTTTGATTTACAAATCCGGGGGGCCAGAGAACGTCAGCAGGCCCTGATTCTTAACAACCTCAATTTTAATACCCTTGAATTAGGATTTGAATCTAGTCTCACTTTCCCTAAATTTCTGAGTTTTATTAAAGGTAAACGACTGTTTACTTTTCAAATCCCTGAGACCAAACTTACGGTTGGATTCAATTATCAAAGACGCCCCGACTACACACGAACGATTACCAATCTTAAATTTGGTTATAACTGGAAAACATCAACTTATCATTTCCACAATTTAAACCTGCTTGATTTAAATTATGTGATTCTTACTCAGTTTAATCCTGCATTTATAAACTCGATTCAGGATTTGTTTATTAAAAGTAGTTTTACTGACCATTTGATTTTTGCATCCAACTACAGCTGGTTGTATAATACCCAGAATATCAACAAAAGAGAAGATTACAAGTATTTCAGAATTAATTTTGAATCAGCAGGGAATGTACTTGCCCTTTATTCGACTTTAATAAATAAAGCAAAAACTGAAGTAAAAGATCAGGTTACAAATCAGGTAAGTTCGTACTACGAAATATTGAATACCCGTTTCGCTCAATATTTGAAGAGCGATTTTGAATATCGCTACGGGCATATAATAGACCGATTAAGTTCTGTGGTTGGCCGTGCATTTTTTGGGATTGGTGTCCCATATGGTAACTTCAATGTACTGCCTTTTGAAAAGAAATATTTTACTGGTGGTGCAAATGGAATCCGTGCCTGGCAAGTCAGATCACTGGGACCAGGTTCGTATAAAGCACCATCCAATATATATCCGAATCAATCCTCGGATATTAAGTTGGAGGCTAATCTTGAATACCGTTTTCTATTATTCTGGTTAATGGAAGGTGCCCTGTTTTTGGATGCCGGGAATATCTGGGCTATTAATAGCCTCGATAATAGGGAAGGTGCAGTTTTCAAAATCAATGAGTTCTATAAACAAATTGCAGTAGGTTCTGGTTTCGGATTACGTTTCGATTTTACTTACTTCCTGTTTCGTCTCGATCTTGGAGTAAAAATGCGTGATCCCTCTCTTATGGCAGGTAAGAGGTTTATCCCTGGAAATTATAGACTTTCAACTGATCAGTTTAACCTTTCTTTCGCAATTGGCTATCCCTTCTAGAGGCATTCGATCTAAAGGGTACAATATAAAAGGGCCACCTTACGGCAGCCCTTTCAGTAAGGAAACAATGAATCGGATTAAGCTTTGCCGGCTGAACCTAAAACATTATTGTTTTTGTGTTTGTATAGCACAGTCAAAGCGTCACGGGCAGGACCTAAATATTTACGTGGATCAAACTCACCTGGTTTTTCAACAAATACTTTGCGAATTGCAGCAGTCATGGCTAACCGTCCGTCAGAGTCGATGTTGATCTTGCATACAGCCGATTTAGCAGCCCTGCGAAGTTGTTCTTCAGGAATACCTACTGAATCTTTTAAAGCACCACCGAATTTGTTGATGGTATCAACATCTTCATGAGGGACTGAAGAAGAGCCGTGAAGAACAATGGGGAACCCGGGAAGTTTCACTTCAATTTCTTCAAGGATGTCGAAACGGAGTGGTGGAGGAACCAAAACACCGTCGGCATTACGTGTGCATTGTTCGGGAGTAAATTTGTTAGCACCATGTGAAGTACCGATTGAAATAGCCAAAGAATCAACTCCTGTATTGGAAACAAATTCGATTACTTCTTCGGGTTTGGTATAGTGTGATTTTTCAGCCACTACATCATCTTCAACTCCTGCCAAAACACCAAGTTCACCTTCTACAGTTACACCATGAGCATGAGCGTATTCAACTACTTTTTTGGTAAGGGCCATGTTTTCTTCGAATGAAAAATGTGAACCATCGATCATTACTGAAGAGAAGCCACTGTCAATACAGTCTTTGCATAATTCGAAAGTGTCACCATGATCAAGATGCAGAGCGATTGGAATTTCACAGCCCAATTCTTTTGCAAATTCCACTGCGCCTTTAGCCATATTACGGAGTAAATTGGCGTTTGCATATTTACGTGCTCCGGCTGAAACCTGTAGGATAACAGGAGATTTAGTCTCAACACAAGCCTGAATAATGGCCTGCAACTGTTCCATATTGTTAAAGTTGTAAGCCGGAACAGCATAACCGCCCTCAACTGCCTTTGCAAACATCTCAGTAGTGTTTACAAGTCCTAAGTCTTTATAACTAGTGCTCATTTTTTTTGGGTTTTTTATTGTTTAAAGAAAGTGATATTTGGGTTTTTTTAAAGCACTGCAATTGTAATGATTTATCAGTTAAAAGAAGCCTAATCACAACTTTTGACCCAGTCAATTAAACAATACTTAACACAAAAATTTTATCTTTAACCTACGATTGAGTTCATGCCAAAGTCAGACAATATGATTCAAGAATGGACTCCCTGAATTGGAATAACAGTTTTTACTCCATTCAGAAATTCTTCAAGAAAGCAATAATCCTGCTTTCGACCTGAACGGAAGGTATGACGGAGTGGTTTGCGTCGTATTTGGGCTTCACGAGTTAATTGGTAATTGATCTATTACTGTATTAAAATCCGGTTTTTAATACAGGTATAATACAGTTACTATACTATTAATGAAAAGGAATCCCCTTTTGATACCCTTCCAAACCCAAACAGTCTTCATGTTGAACTCCTCCAATCGGTCATTTTAGCGGATGGCCTTTTCGTAAAACGAGCACTTTGAAGGGGAATAAGAGACAAAGTATTCAATCAGCGCATAAATCTCCTTTTTTCAGCGATTTCCCCTGATAGTTATGCAGTATTTTCTTTTGAACCTGAACATTACTACCTTTGTGTAGTTATAATTGGGATGAATTAAGATTTTACCTGAAGATAGAATAATTTACTTTAAATATTAATACAATGACAAAGATTTCAGAAGTAGTAAAACGTGGAGTAGTAACCGGCAAAGACTTACAAAAGGTATTTGCAATCGCTAAAGAGAATCATTTTGCACTTCCCGCAGTGAATGTGGTCAATTCAGATTCAGTAAATGCTGTAATGGAAGCTGCGAAGCAGGTAAATTCACCTGTAATCATTCAATTTTCGAATGGCGGAGCTCAGTTTTTCGCCGGGAAAGGATTGAAGCTTGAAGGTCAGCAGGCCCAGATTGCAGGAGCAATTGCAGGGGCAAAAGTGGTGCATTTTCTTGCCGAACTTTATGGAGTACATGTTATCCTGCATACCGATCACGCTGCAAAAAAACTTTTACCCTGGATCGATGGACTTTTGGATGCAGGCGAAAAACATTTTGCTGAAACAGGCAAGCCATTGTTCAGCTCTCATATGCTTGATTTGTCGGAAGAACCTCTCCATGAAAACATTGAGATTTGTAAGAAATATCTGGCCCGAATGAGCAAAATTGGAATGACCCTGGAAATAGAATTGGGTTGTACCGGTGGGGAAGAAGACGGTATCGATAATTCGAGTATGGATAATTCATTGCTTTATACTCAACCCGCAGATGTAAGCTATGCCTACGAAGAGTTGAGCCAGATCAGTCCTGATTTCACCATTGCTGCTTCATTTGGTAATGTTCATGGTGTTTATAAACCGGGTAACGTAAAACTTACACCAAAGATTCTGGATAATTCGCAGAAATATATTTCAAAAAAACATGGTCTTGGAGAAAAGCCAATTAATTTTGTTTTTCATGGAGGATCAGGTTCTTCGCTCGAGGAAATCCGTGAAGCCATCTCTTACGGTGTTATAAAGATGAATATTGATACCGACACCCAATGGGCCACCTGGGACGGAGTTCGGAAATACGAGGCTCAAAACAGGGCTTATCTGCAAGGTCAGATTGGTAATCCTGAAGGGGAGGATAAGCCAAATAAAAAGTATTACGATCCAAGAGTATGGTTACGTAAGGCTCAGGAGTCAATGACTGAAAGAGTAAAGGTCGCATTCAATGATCTGAATAACATCGACAGGAGTTAAATTCCTGTTACTTAATAAAAAACCCGGATATGTCATCCGGGTTTTTTATTGTCAAAAAAATGGAGTAAATTAGGGATAGCAATCCATCAGATGAACTTCAAACAGATTATCGGGGACTATTTTACTTTTAGCCGCAATGAGCGCAAGGGAATTATCATACTTATCATTCTGATATTTCTGCTTGCGGTGGCCAATAAAGTCATTTTTTATTTTGAAACTCCCGCCAGAATCGATACTATATTGCTTGATTCGGCAAGGCATGAACTGGAAGTGATCAATGATTCAATCCACACGAGTTTTCCTCTTCTAAAGCTTTTTACATTTAATCCCAACACCATTGACTCGATTGCTCTTGACAGTCTTGATCTGCCAAAGCCAATAAAGCATAATTTACTGAAATTCAGGAAGAAGGGAGGGAGATTTCATTCGACCTCAGATTTTAAAAGACTTTATGGCATTACTGATAAGATGTTTGCACGCGTTAAGCCCTATATACAGATTGAAAATGTGCAGAAATTATCGTCTCCAAAGATTCAATCCATCGAATTGTTTGCTTTCGATCCAAATAAGGCTAGCGATGACGAATTCCTGCGTTTGGGCTTGTCTCAAAAACAAATCGCGATTATAAGGAACTACCAGAATAAGGGTGGAACATATCGGAATAAGGAGGGCTTCTTCAGGATGTGGGGTCTCAGGGACGATCAGAAAATTGTTTTGGCACCCTATGTCGCAATTGAAGGCAGTGATAATCCTCAATTAAATGCGAAAGTAATCTCAGTCGAATTGAATTGCGCTGATTCGATCCAGCTAAAGCAATTGCCTGGTATTGGGAATAAACTTTCCAGGCGTATCGTCAATTACAGGGACATATTGGGAGGTTATTATACCGTATCCCAATTGAAAGAAGTTTATGGTTTAAGTGAGCAAACATTTTTGCTCATTGAAAATAAAGTGACTTTGGACAGTACCAAAATCCGTAAGCTGGATTTGAATTTTGGGGACATGAAAGAACTGTCGAGGCATCCTTACCTTCAAAAGAAACTTGCACTTCGTATTATTCAGTATAGAAGTAAGAATGGAAGCATTCATGATTTGAGCGTTTTGCGAGACAGTATGATTTTAAACATAGACGATTACAACAGATTAAGGCCCTACTTTGCGAACAAAAAGAGCTTTTAGTCGTTGAAGGAATTGTAAGGTTTAAGAGCTCAAATCATTAAAAAATAAATTTTTAGGTATAAATTTGATTAGTAATGTTTAATTCATAAATTTGCGGCTCGAATTTTAACCAGAAAAAATATAATTTTATGATCGTTATTCCAGTAAAAGAAGGCGAAAATATCGAAAGAGCGCTAAAAAGATTTAAGAGAAAGTTTGAAAAAACAGGAGTAGTAAAAGAATTACGTGAAAGGCAAGCTTTTACAAAACCTTCGATTGAAAGAAGGGCTGAAGTAAAGAAGGCCATTTATATTGAGAATTTATTGCGTCAGGACGACTAGAAGTATTTGGAGGATTCCAACACAGATGTAAATTATTTACTAATGTCTCATCAGGAATCATTTATTAATTACCTGAAATACGAAAAAAGGTATTCGCACTTAACTGCTGTTGCCTATAAAAAAGACCTCGATCAGTTTGAAGAATTTTATGTCAAAACGATCGGGGATTTTAATGTTGAAGGAATAAATGACAAGATAGTCCGAAGTTGGGTTGTTGAGCTGATGGATCACGGGATTTCTGCCCGAACTGTAAATAAGAAGATATCTGCATTGAAGTCTTTTTATAAATATTTACTGAGGTTAGAGATAGTTAAGGAAAACCACCTGGTTAATGTGATTGTGCCAAGGGTTGGTAAAAAGCTACCTCAATTTGTGGAAGAGAAAAATCTGAATCATCTTTTGGATGATGGTTTTTTCAAGAAGGATTTTGAAGGATATCGTGACGAATTAATTATAAGTCTGTTGTATGGTGCCGGAATTCGTTTAGCTGAATTGATGCATTTAAAAGATGCTGACGTTTATCAGACCGAATTCCTGATTAAAGTGTTGGGTAAGCGGAATAAAGAACGAATTATTCCCTATCCCCGAAGCTTAAATCTTCTTTTTGAACAATACAAGCAGAAGCGAACTGAACTATTTGGTTATCCTGTTGAATGTTTGTTTTTAACTTCAAAGGGGAAACCGGTATACGAAAAACTGATTTACAGGGTTGTTTGTATAAAACTGGCTTTAGTGACTACAATTGATCAAAAGAGTCCACACGTACTTCGACATAGCTTTGCCACACATTTACTGAATCGGGGTGCCGATTTAAATGCGGTAAAGGAATTGCTCGGTCATTCGAATCTTTCTGCAACACAAATATACACACACACCTCTCTGGAAGGTATTAAAAAAGTTTATAGACAAGCACATCCACGATCATAAATTTTAGGAGGATTAATTATGAACATTCAGGTAAAAACTGTACACTTTACAGCAGATCAGAAATTAATTGATTTTGTAAATAAGAAAGTACCAAAACTTGATATCTACTTCGAAGGTATTATCGGAGCTGAAGTAACGATGAAGGTTGTTAAACCTGAAACAGTTAATAACAAATTAGCTGAAATTAAACTATCCATTCCCGGTTCGGATTATCTTTTTGCAGAAAAACAAGCCGATTCATTTGAAGAAGCACTTGATTTGGCCATTGAAGCAATCCGCAAACAATTAACCAAATTTAAAGATAAGCTCAAGGATAAATAAAACTGAAATATTATTTTGGTTGTTGTGAATACCAATAAAATATTTATACATTTGCAAACCTTTTTTGGACAAGAATCCTAATGGGGAATTTTGACAAAAATAAAGCCCTGTAAACAGGATTTTGATTGTTTATAGGGTCTTTGACATGATGTATAAATTATGCCGAATTAGCTCAGTTGGCCAGAGCACGTGATTTGTAATCTCGGGGTCCTCAGTTCGAATCTGAGATTCGGCTCATTGCGTAAAAAGTTCTGAAATTATTTGGGGAGATACCAAAGTGGCCAACTGGGGCAGACTGTAACTCTGCTGGCGTACGCCTTCGTAGGTTCGAATCCTGCTCTCCCCACAAAAAATGAAGTTACAAGTTTAAGGTTCCAAGTTAAGGAGCGTAATCTGAAACTTGAAACACATAAGCGGGAGTAGCTCAGTTGATAGAGCATTAGCCTTCCAAGCTAAGGGTCGCGAGTTTGAATCTCGTCTCCCGCTCAATAAAAAGATTGCTGATGTAGCTCAGGGGTAGAGCGCTTCCTTGGTAAGGAAGAGGTCGCGAGTTCAATTCTCGCCCTCAGCTCTGATGAAAGTTTAAAAGATAATTTAAAATTATTACAAGTTATGGCTAAAGCACATTTTAACAGGGACAAAGCCCATGTCAATATTGGTACAATCGGCCACGTTGACCATGGCAAGACTACCTTGACTGCCGCTATTACTATGGTATTGGCAAGAAAAGGTTATTGTGAAGTAAAATCGTTTGAATCTATCGACAGTGCTCCAGAAGAAAAAGAGCGCGGTATTACTATTAATACTGCCCATGTTGAGTACGAAACAGCTACACGTCACTATGCACACGTAGATTGTCCGGGACATGCTGACTATGTGAAAAACATGGTTACTGGTGCTGCCCAAATGGACGGTGCTATCATTGTAGTTGCTGCAACTGATGGTCCTATGCCTCAGACTCGTGAACACATCCTTTTGGCCCGTCAGGTAAACGTACCTAAATTGGTTGTTTTCATGAATAAAGTTGATATGGTTGACGATCCGGAAATTCTTGAACTTGTTGAAATGGAAATTCGCGAATTATTAACATTCTACGGTTTCGACGGAGACAATTCACCAGTTATCATGGGATCGGCTCTTGGTGCAATGAATGGCGAAGCAAAATGGGAAGAAAAAGTTCTCGAACTGATGGATGCTGTTGACACCTGGATTCCAATTCCTCCGCGTGATGTTGATAAACCTTTCCTTATGCCTGTTGAAGACGTATTCTCGATCACTGGTCGTGGTACTGTTGCAACTGGTCGTATTGAAACTGGTCAGGTTCACACAGGTGATGAACTTCAGTTGATTGGTTTGGGTGCAGAAGGTCGTAAGACAGTTTGTACCGGTGTTGAAATGTTCCGTAAAATTCTTGATGATGGTCAGGCTGGTGACAACGTAGGTTTGTTGTTGCGTGGTGTTGACAAGAAAGAAATCAAACGTGGACAGATTCTTGCCAAGCCAGGTTCAGTAACTCCTCATACAACATTTAAGGCTGAGGTTTATATTCTGAAAAAAGAAGAAGGTGGACGTCACACTCCATTCCACAATAAATATCGTCCTCAATTCTATATCCGTACTTTAGATGTTACAGGTGAAATCATGTTACCTGAAGGACGCGAAATGGTTATGCCAGGTGATAACGTTTCAATTATAGTACAATTGATCTACCCGGTAGCTCTAAGTGTAGGACTTCGTTTTGCAATCCGCGAAGGTGGTCGTACCGTAGGTGCTGGACAGGTTACTGAAATTGTTTCGTAATATCCCGCTAAAATATTCTGATAGAAAGTCCCGGACTTTAAGTCCGGGATTTTTCTACGGATGGAACTCAGTCGGGAGTTTTGTTTTTTTTTATATGAATAGAGTAAGTTCGAATCTTACCATCCGTACAAATTATATTATAATACGAAATGAAACTTATACTATATTTCGAAGAAGCTTATAATGAGCTTGTTCATAAAGTTTCCTGGCCTACTCGCAAAGAGTTACAGAGTAGCGCTTTAATTGTAATGGTTGCTTCCTTTATTATAGCACTAATAGTTTTCGTAATGGACTTCTCATTTGACACCATTATGAGCTTTGTGTACAGATTATTTTATTAATTCCTTTTGGAGTACATCATGAGCGAAAACGTAAAAAAATGGTATGTTCTTCGGGCTATCGGCGGAAAAGAGAAGAAAGTCAAAGAATATATTGAAAACGAAATTGCCAATGCTGGTCTCCAGGACTATGTTTCACAGGTTTTAATTCCTACGGAGAAAGTTTATCAGATTCGCAACGGGAAAAAGATCAGTAAAGACAGAAATTTCTTTCCTGGTTATGTGTTAATTGAAGCATGCCTGGTTGGAGAAATTCCTCACTTATTAAAAAGTATCCCCAACGTCATTGGCTTCCTTGGAGATACAAAAAGTGGAGATCCAGTTCCAATGCGTCAGTCAGAAGTTTATCGGATCCTTGGTCGGGTAGATGAAATGGCTGAATTAGGCGAAGAAATGAACGTCCCCTTTGTAGTAGGAGAAACAGTGAAAGTTATTGACGGGCCATTTAACGGTTTCAACGGAATCATTGAGAAAATCAATGAGGAAAAGAAGAAATTAGAAGTAATGGTCAAAATTTTTGGACGGAAAACTCCTTTGGAGCTTAGCTTTATGCAAGTAGAAAAGGAGTAATAAATCATTTATCGATTTTATTATGGCTAAAGAAATTGCTGCATTTATTAAATTGCAAGTAAAGGGGGGTGCTGCTAATCCTTCACCTCCAATAGGCCCGGCATTAGGTTCTAAAGGGGTAAATATCATGCAGTT
>Ga0302296_1001256_pt1 | contig 18662 bp, 14 predicted proteins | sample III_Fen_N3_1_FD_194546 | JGI IMG/M metagenome (GOLD analysis project Ga0302296, IMG submission 194546) | Peat permafrost microbial communities from Stordalen Mire near Abisko, Sweden - III_Fen_N3_1 | ecosystem: Environmental > Terrestrial > Soil > Wetlands > Permafrost | place: Sweden: Abisko...
CCAGTCGAGGGTATGGTTAGTTTCTGATTTTGTGGATGGGAAAATCGTTTTCCGGGGAGAAAGTGATGCCGTAATTGTAAAAGGATTAGTCGCTTTGCTATTGCGGGTAGTATCGAACCGAACTCCAGATGAAATATTGAATAACGAACTTTTCTTTGTCGATGAAATCGGTCTGAAACAGCATCTTTCGCCTACAAGGTCAAATGGATTGCTTTCGATGATCAAACAAATTAAACTCTATGCTGTTGCATATAACAGAATTTCAGAAAAAGGAGAATGAGCGATGGATGCCAGAATTGATTTAATAATTGAAAGACTAAAAGACGTATTTGATCCGGAAATACCGGTAAACATTTACGATCTGGGCTTGATCTACAATGTAGACATTGACGACACCAATAAGGCAAATATAATTATGACTTTGACTGCTCCGGGATGCCCGGTAGCCGATATGTTGGTTGAAGATGTCAGGCAGGCTGCACTTGCTGTTGAGAGCATTAACGAAGCCGATGTGGAGCTAACATTTGATCCACCTTGGGACAAATCGATGATGAGCGAAGAAGCTCGTCTGGAACTAGGATTTTTTTAATCTTTCGATATTTCAAACCAGCTTCGGCTGGTTTTTTTATGTGATCTCGCCGGGAATTGCTTTTAGAAGGCAGTCTTGTAAAGTGAAGTTGAAGATCGATCCTTTGCCTGACTCCGATTCGATCCAGATTTTACCACCTAACAATTCAACTAATTTTTGGGTGATTGCCAGTCCCAGACCAGTTCCTCGGTAAACGCGCCCCCTGTTTTCATTCAGCTTCCTGAAGCGGTGAAAAATAGCCGTATGAAACTCTTTACTGATCCCTATTCCGGAATCTTGAACATACAGTACAATTTCATTATTTTCGGCGAGGAAATACCCCATCTCAACAAATCCGGAATCGGTAAATTTCAAAGCGTTCGTCAACAAATTAACAAACACCTGCTTAACCCGCACACGATCAGAAAAAAACGAATAATTCCTGATCAGGAGAAATTCGGTTTGTTTTGAGTGCAATTGCAGGATTTTTAAGTCCGTGACTAAAAATCTGGAATAACTCTTCCATCAAAACATCAATACTAAAATCCTGCTTCTTGAGTGTAAGCTGTTGTGCTTCAATTTTTGAAAGGTCAATAATTTCATCAATCAAAACCAGTAATGATTCTGTGTTTGATTCAATCATTTCAGTATACATCTTCTTTGTTTCTTCACTTAAATCGGGTTCAATCAACAAGGACGAAAACCCAACAATTGAATTTAACGGAGTGCGAATCTCGTGCGACACGTTCGCCAAAAAAGCCGACTTCAAATTGTCAGACTCTTCTGCTTTCTTCTTAGCTTCAAATAAACTTGCATTTGTATCTTTAAGCCGATCGTTCGTGTTCTCCAATTCCGAAATCACCTTGTTTAACTGTTCATGCGCTTCTTCTAATTCCCGTTTCTGCGTTTCAATCTTAACAAGTTGGCTTTGGCTTCTTTTTTGTGATTTTTTACGTCTCCGGTTAACAACCAATAGAATGAAAACAATTAAAATCAACACGATCAAAGCCAACAACAATACTCCAAAATGTTCCTTGTCAAATAGCGTTTTCTGATTGATAATTAAAGCATTTAATGGGAGCAATTTTGCTGAGATATTGAATTTGTCGAGCATTTTAATATCGAAAAAAGTTCCCCGCTCCGCAGTATAAACATGATTGATTGAATCTCTGGATTTTGCATTCAGCAAATTAATTAACAAATCAGCTGTTTTGGATCCATGCTTTTTACCGCTCTGAAAAAGGCCTCCAACAACACCAACTCCGTTATAAACCGGATCGTTTGTAAATACCGGAACTTTCGCCCTGAGACAAATTTGTTTTACAAGTGGCATTGGATCGACCAACCTTCCGTTCCTATCCTGACTAATACCTATATAATAAATAGCATCATAGTCTTTTTCAGAACTTACCATTCGGTAAATGGAATCCAAATCAATCACTTCAGGAAACAGAATAGTAAAATCTTTATATTCATGAGCTTGTCTGGCAAACTCTTTTCTGTAAATAAGCCCGGTGGTTGTGAGATCGGTAATAATGAGTAATCGTTTAGAATCAGGCAACAAATTCCGTATGAAACCCGCTACATTTTCATTACTTCCGCTCTCTTTTAATCCATAATACCTTGATCCTTCCAATGGGTAATCTTCCGGATTGGAAATCCCAGCAAAAACAACAGGGATGTCAGGGAAAAGCGTCTTTTCATACTGAATCACGAAATCGAGCGCATCATTATCAGTTACTAGTAAACCATCCAACGTAATCCCTGAATATTTCTTCTGAAAATATTCTTTTTCAACATCAAAGTTCGATTTGCAAAATTGTTTGGAGTTCAGATACTCAATGAATAGGTTATATTCCGGGTGGGTTTTAAATGTTTTTATAATTTCGGCAGTCAAGCTATCAGTCCATGCAAGACCTTGATGATACGAGTTTATCAATACTACGTTTCTGACTCCATCACTCGCAGGAAGTGCATGAACATTAGCAACCGAACTTGCTAATAATAGAACAAAAAACCATATTTGAATAAATCGATGCAAGCGATGTTCGTGTAAATTAGTTACGAGATTAGAAAAGTAGGTAAAATTTGGGAATAAATGAATTGTGCATTACTTATGTGAATGGGAAAAGGCGAATATCCATTCCTTGGATATTCGCCTTTAGCTCTAAAGCAAATAATTACTACTTATTTTTCTCTTTCAAATTCACTACTAAATTTAACTCATCCAACTGTTCCGAAGAAATGATCGACGGGCTGTCCATCATCACATCGCGGCCTGAGTTGTTTTTCGGGAAAGCAATGGTGTCTCGGATACTGTCCAAACCGGCAAACATGGAGGTTAGGCGGTCGAATCCGAAGGCGATACCTGCATGAGGTGGCGCACCAAATTTAAATGCATTCATCAGGAAGCCAAACTGATATTCTGCTTGTTCAGGTGTAAATCCAAGCATGCCAAACATTTTTCCCTGAAGGGCTTTGTCGAAAATACGAACCGAACCACCGCCAATTTCAACACCGTTGATCACCAAATCGTAGGCATTGGCGCGAACAGCCCCCGGATCGGTCTCAAGCAAAGCAATGTCTTCGGGCTTTGGCGAGGTAAAAGCATGGTGCATGGCGTAGAAACGATTGGTTTCATCGTCCCATTCAAACAACGGAAAATCGATTACCCATAGTGGCTGAAACACATTTTTGTCGCGTAAGTCAAGCTGATTGGCCATCTCCAAACGCATATCGCCAATGGCTTTTAGTATTTTATTTTTGACTCCGGAAAGGATTAACAGCAGATCGCCGGATTTTGCACCGAACACTTCCACCCATTTCTGAAGTTCTTCGGCACTATAGAATTTATCGACCGATGATTTGATGGTTCCGTCGGTATTTACTTTCACATAAACCAACCCTTTGGCACCAATCTGCGGGCGTTTCACCCATTCGGTCAGTGCATCGAGCTGTTTGCGGGTATATTCGGAACAACCTTCGGCGCAGATTCCACCGATAAATTCGGCATCGTCGAATACCGAAAAACCATGTCCTTTTACCAAAGCAGTCAGGTCTTTGATTTTCATGCCAAAACGAATGTCCGGTTTGTCCGATCCGTAGCTTTCCATGGCTTCGGAATATGGCATCCGTGGAAATTCAGTGATATCAATGCCTTTGATCTCCTTGAACAGGTATTTGGTCAGTCCTTCGAACATATTCAAAATATCTTCCTGCTCTACGAACGACATTTCGCAGTCGATCTGGGTAAATTCGGGTTGACGGTCGGCACGTAAATCTTCGTCGCGGAAACATTTTACGATCTGGTAATAGCGGTCGAAACCTGCAACCATCAGCAACTGTTTCAATTGTTGCGGCGATTGTGGCAAAGCGTAAAACTCGCCCGGATTCATGCGCGATGGCACCACAAAATCGCGTGCCCCTTCCGGAGTTGATTTAATCAAAACCGGAGTTTCGGTTTCGATGAAATTTTGACTATCGAGGTACGAACGAGTGGCAAAAGCCATTTTCGAACGCAGAATCAGCGTATCGCGCACAGGTGCACGGCGCAAATCGAGGTAACGGTATTTCATGCGGATTTCGTCGCCGCCATCGCTTTCGTCTTCGATGGTAAACGGCGGGGTTTCCGAGCTATTCAGGATATTTAATGCAGTTACGGCCAGTTCGACCTCGCCGGTTGGTATATTTTTGTTTTTGCTGCTGCGTTCGCGAACAGTCCCGGTTGCCTGAACCACATACTCGCGACCAAGCCGATTGCCCAATTCAGCAACCGATTGTTCTGTTTTTTCGTCGAAAACCAATTGAGTAATACCGTAACGATCGCGAAGATCGATGAAAGTCATTCCGCCCAGGTTACGAACGCGCTGAACCCAGCCTGCAAGGGTTACTACCGAACCCTGGTGATTGATGCGTATTTCGCCGCATGTATGTGTTCTGTACATTTTTGTGTCTGTTTTGTTCGGTGCAAAAATAAGCAGTTTTTGGAATAAAAGGTTGGAAAATGTCAGATTCGGGCGAATAATATAAGAATAGGGGCATCGAAGCATTCATTATGGATTTAAATACATCCTTAACAAAACGCTGAATGCCTGTCAGCCACAGGCTGGCAAATCAGCGCCAACAACACCAATGGTTGGAATTCCTAAGAGCTTGTCTGAAAACAGGAATCCAAACTAAGCGTGCTTACACGATAAAATCCTCCCTATCAAATTAAAGGTTGAATTGCTTTAAAAAGAATTAATTGACTGATAATCTTCGTAATAAAATTACTAAAAGCATCGAAGTGATTTTGTATAACATCATCTTCAAAGTATTGTTGCATTTCTGTCATCAGGCCTTTTACGCTCATTGGGTCAGTTAAAAGATCTAATACAATTTTTGTCAATTCATCAATATCATACAATAAAAATTGACTACCAATAATTTCAGGTACAACTAAATTGAAGAACTGTCCTTCAGATACATCTAATCTTTCGTAATATTTGACACCAACACGGTAGTGTTTACTTACAAGTCCTGCCCAGTTGAATGAAGATTCGATAATGTGCAACCCCTTTGTTTGAACTAAAGACATTTGCTGAAAATTTGATGGGTTAGCAAAAACTTGGGTGTACCATTGGGCTGACATTAAATCCCTGCCATACAAATAATATTCTGACAGTGTCGCGTTTTGTTTTAATACTGATGTAAGTTTTTCAGAGAACACAATCCAATCAGCCTTAAAATGTTGTTTATCAAAATTTTTATCTGAAATGTTGAAATAATAGTTTAAAATATTGGCTAAAAATGTCAAGTTGGGTTCACTTTCTCTTTGTTCTGTTTTGTTGGTTGTAATATTTTTCTCAAAACTATTGGTAGAACTCTTAATAAGTTGCTGATAATAATCTTTGGTTTCGATTGATTTAGCATTGTAGAAATCAGTAAATAAAGACACCTTGTTTTTTTTGCAAAGGGCAATTATCCGATAATAATATTCGGGGTACAATTCACGGAGTTTAGCTGCCATTTGCAGGCAAGTATCCTCGTCGCGCTTGTAGTGCCCCAACAAATGCAAGTAATTTCGCACTAAAGGTACTTCGTAAAAATTACCGAAATTAGTGTAACCCCTATCTTCAAATATGCCTTCAAATAGAAAATTGGTGGGCATATTCTGTCCCTTAGCCAACGAATAAAACAGATGCTGCTCAAAAAACACATTGAACCGATCTACATTTACCTCCTGAAAATGCTTGATATTGCGGTTCACATACTCAAACGCTTCGCAGGTATATTGTTTCATAAAGGAAATATTGCTACCTCCGAGTATGCCTGCATTTACGGCATTGATAGGAACTCCTGAAAGAAAATCAGCCTTTACGCAAGGTGGAAAATAAGTAAAATTTTCCATCAACTCCTTTTGAGTATCAGGGTAATACTCAGCAGCTACTTCAACATTTTGTGCAATTAATGGGCTTTCGAGCAATTTCATCGGCAATTTATCGAAAAGAAATACATCGCCATCAATGTGCAAAAAAGGTTCTGCTTGCAACGAATACGTATAAATTTTAGGCAATGCCCATAATCTGGCATCCGCAAGCTTCAGATCATCATGAGTTGTATACACATTTGTGTATGGCAAGCGAAGCATGTCGATTAATAGCTCTGCTCCGGCACTATTGGCATAAAGCTCCACATTGCCATGCCACTTTTGTAACTGTAAACAACTCAAAGCCCAACTCATGAGATGATATTCAGGCCTTAACCAACCAAAACTATCGGCAAAAGGCTGTTTCGATGGATCAATATAAAGGGTATGAAGAAAGTTCATGGGGTTATGAGCTTTTGGTTGAAACGATTCGGACATAGTTATTAGTAAATAGAAAGGGCTACCTACCAAATTCTTGTATTTCAGCTAACCACTTATTTAAACCATTTCTCCCTTCCGTTTAGGACTCTTTGTTTGTCAATGTATTTCATTCTTTCTTCCCGAGTTTTTGGCCAATTGTCAGGAACTGTGTAACCGTTACCATGTTGAAAATAAATGATGGCGTCAAACCTGTTCTTATGACTATATGGATAAAACTGTTCTTGCGCGTACACTGCACCTAAATCTCTTCCACAACAAACTGAACCAATTTCAGAAGTCCTTTTATAAAGGAATGGTTGATTAAAATCCTCGCAAATTTTTTCGAGACTTCCCTGGATAGGAGAAACTAAAGGTAAACCCGCTACTTTCCCCGATTGATCAGTATTACACAATGTACCCGTGCCAACCAATAGAGCTGTAACAAAATAATTGTCCTTATAGCAACGATTCATATAATTACCAAAGCTTGGGATATAAATCCTTCCGGTAAAAACATTCGTTTTGTTTACATGGCCTAGATGGGCGTATATTACTGCTTTATCCGAATCTTTCAATAAAGAGTTAATCGCAAACTGGGCATTGAGGAATTGAACATATTCTCTATTCCCTTCATTTAGAGAAGGGATTGGATTAAATTTCCCCTGCCTTAATTCCAATGCCCGTATAATACAATCCTGTTTATATTTATCCAGTTTGCTAAAAAAACGATTCCCTTTAATCCAATTCTCTGCTTTTTCAAAATCATTGGCTGCGTAACTACTAAAAAATAGCTTAATACTATCCTGATCTATTTTTTGACTTTTTATGAAATCCAATAAATGGTCAAATCCTAATAAATCGCAATAAAAAATACTTATATCAATTCCCGAAACCACAACCTTCTGTTTTTGAGTTTTATTAAACTCCTTAATCCAGTTTAATAAGTCCATAAACCTGATATAATTGTAATTGTAAAACAACATCCGCTTTTCAATGTTTTCTCCAGCAACTTCACCCGACACATACTCGTTGAACAACATCCCAAGTTCAAAGTTAAGCTCCAAAAGAACCAGTCTGCATTGTTTTTGTTCGATTAAATACTTGATTGTTTCAAAAGAACAATGTTGCATTTCATCGCTTCCATGAACAGATTCGCCCAAAGCAATGATCTTTGGTTTATCAAAATCCCGTATGGAACGGATGCCTCTATATATTAACGAATCAGAATTAGATTTCTCAAAAGCACTGATATCGGTTTTATTATCACCTGTTAAACCAGGGATTGTATCAATCTTATTCCCATTTATCAGTAAATCCATATCATCAATGTATAACTTTTGTTGGTCCTTTAAATCAGGATTAATTATTTCGTTCGATTTTGCTTCAATTTCAATATAAAGTTTCTTTGTTCCTGGTATTCCCGTTTTAATGGTAAACTTTTTCCACTCGTCACAATTAATAATCGAAATAGAGTCTTTCTGTAATATATTTTCATCAATATCTAAACACCATAGTTTTAGCCAGGCACCTTCCATAACCGAACTTTGTGAATAAACTGACAATTCAACTTTTCGCCCATCGTCAGGTATGTTGAAATATTTATGCAAATTGGTGTGAAATACTTTGCGGTAGCCAGTTAAACACCAAGAGCTTTGGCCTTCAATGAAATAATTTCTTTCAAAATTTATCTGACCTCCCCCTTCACTCACTTTTTCCCAGAATTTATCCAATCCGGGTTGTGTTTCAAATGAAAAGATTTTGGGTGTGTTCTTTCCTTCAACCAGGGTAGAACAAAATAAACTGAGAATAAAAAAGGGTACTATCAGATGTTTCATTTATTTGAATTTAAGTTAAGATATTTGTACGCAGGACAAAAATAATTTTTGGCCGAACGTACAAACATCTTTAAGTGTGTTGTTAAAATTATTGTTTAAGATACAACTATTTGGTTGTCATTATAAATTCACCTCTGTAGTTATACACATTATAATAGATATTTAAACCGTTTGCTGCAACTAATTCCGTGAATATAGTATCATTACATGTAACATTGTGTTGTAGTAATCCAGTTATCATCTCAGCTCGCTCGCACGTAACCTTATCTTGGATTATTCCCAAGTAATCACCCCAAATAGGTATTTTGCTAATTAAAGCATTAGCAGTAATTTCAGCCCAGTTACAGCTTCCGCTGGAAGTATATCCGCAGAAAGTTGAAGTTTGTGTGGCTGTTGCAATAGCACCCGGATTAGCAGATGATCCTGTTGGTGCGCTACAAAAAGCAGCTACAGTTGGGTCTGTTAACATACCGGTATTGTAAAATCTCGATATATCCGGACCGCCGCCTGCGCCTGATGTATCACTACTGCCTGCCACAACCGATCTTTGATCTTCAATAACCGTTGTTGCGCTTTCCAACTCTTTCAAAGTCAATTTTTCTAATTTTTTCATAATCTGTAAATTTTAAAATTAATAAATTGTTTTACTTTTTACTGGCGATATATTTAAGGTTATCGAACAGTCGTTCCAATAACTTTCTGCGTTTGGTTACAATTTCGGCCACTCCTTTAATCTCGTAACGAAAGTCTCATTTGCCCTTTTCATCTCTCATTTTGTCTTTTCCAACTCTCGTTTATTCATTTCAATGTGCCATTCTCGTCCTTTAATCTTTCCTTTATTCGTTTCAAGCGCTCCTCTATCGATTTCCATGTTTCATTTGGTCTGTCTCCTGCTTCATTTATTGTTTTTTAGTTTTCAGTTATTCATTTCCATCTCACATTGGGCAATTTCCATGTTTCATTGACCGCTTTCCACCTGTTATTTACTTGTTTCCTTCCAGATAAGCCCGGGATCAGGATGCTCCTGCTCCCAGGCTAACATATCTTGTCAGGCGCCGGGCACTTCCGGTGGTGTTTCCGGTTCCCCAGAAGGGTGCGACCCCTGAGTCCCCTGATTTTTAACGAGATTGCTAAATACAAACAGATCTTTTTTCAACTTGTCTTTTTTAAACAGTTGCTGCCCAACAGCGCAGATGTCTATCGCCCGGTCGTAAATATCATTCAATGTCAAAACAGCTTTTTCGGTATCGAGCTTAGTGCTACCCTTGAGACTTTCCTGAGTAATGTTGGCCTGATTCAGGGTGTCGGCATAAGAAATAAGGTTATTGAGCCGCGCCGGATTTACCCCGTTTTGTTCCAGTTCGTCAAACAGGGCTTGGCTGAGGTTGTTGCGGAATGCCAACAACAGCCCGATCAGCATTGATTGGTTATTGTTCGATGCCTTGCTCCAAAATTCCTTAAACCCGAGTTTATCGAGTAGCCATTGGCACCTTTCAGGAGCGGCACGGAAATCGCGTTCGATCTGTGTTTTGACCATTCCCAGGTCGGCAATGGCTTTCCCTGACAATTCCTCAACCATGTTGGTTTGGTTTCGCAGTTCTTCTTTGGTGCTAATACCAAAATACTCGTTCATGACCAGACTGACCGCCTGGCGAAAAGCAGCGACGAACTGATCATTCCACAAAGGTTTTTCAGTATTGAACACTTGTTTCTCTGCCTCGAAATGGTCGGCTACCGTAAGGGCAGCAACCAGCATGGGCAGTGGCTTAAAATTGAATTTCTGTTTCATACGTTACTGATTTGGTTCATTTTTTACTGGCAATATATTTAAGGTTATCAAACAGTCGTTCCAATAGTCTGCGACGTTTAGTTACAATCTCGGCCACACCTTTAATCTCGTAACGAAAATCGAGGGCTGCCCCGTAGTTGGTGGTTAAGCGCTTTGGCAAATCAACCGTTACCAAATAAGTGTGCATGTTGTTTTGGCGGGTAATGGCTTCGGCTTGGTTGGTGAGCATCGAGATTGAGCGCACCTGTCCGTTAACCGAACCGTATTCCATGTACGGGTAATTTTCGAGTTTAATGATTACTTTTTGTCCAACTTCTACTTTACCAGCTCCTTGCGAAGGCAAAAAAACCTGCCCCAGCAACGGGTTATCGGCTGGCAATACCGAAAAGGTCTCGGTTCCGGCCTGCAAAAAATCGTTTTCGTGCCAGAAGTTCAGGTTTTCCAAAGTTCCGGTAAATGGAGCAACAAAGAGGTATCGCTGCTTCCATTGCCTGATGCTGTTTACAAGCTCGTTGTAACCGCTAATCACATCCATTCTTAGTTGTTGCTCTGCTTGTTGTTGCTCCACTTTCAGCAGTTGCAGCTTATGGCGGGTGTCCTCAATCTGCTGCCGGTATAAGGCATCATCTTTGCTCATTGCCAGTGTGTTTTCGAGCAAACCTAAGTAGCTGATTGCCGAACGGTCGAGATCGAGTTCTGCAATGGCCGAAGAACCGTACAAAATGCTGTCGCGGTGCATGCTTTTCCCCGAAAGCTTTAAGCTGCGGGTTCTGGTGTCCATCTGTTTCCTATTATAATCAAATAACTCAGTTTGCGATTTCAAAAGGGAAACCAGACTGGCCCTTTTCTTGTCGTATGGTTGTCCGGACCGGTATTGGGCAAGTTTTTCCATCGCGTTGCGAAACGAGAAATACACCGAACTCAACTCACCCAAAGCCGTCGTTTCAGAAAACGACAAGGTTTCCGTTCCGATAAACAGCGATTCAAGCGGGTTCTTATCCAAAAAACGTCCGATTTCCAACACATCCTGCAATTTGGCCGGATTATCCATCAGCCCGACAATGTCATTTTCGAGCAACGTATCACCGCTGTTTTTCAACAGGTGCAGCTTGCCCGAAACATTGGCTACCAAACGAACTGGCGCTTGCCGTGAAGTGATGGTCACCGGACCTGAAACAGTTTCGGGATATTCAATCAGCCAACCAAAGAAAAGCAGCAATGCACACAGCCCGGTAACCAGAATGGCGACAATCCGGCCAGTCCGGTAAGGCATCCGGTCGATAATATCCCGAACTTCTTCGGTGCGTTGTGCGGTTTGTTGTAATTTATCCTTTTCCATATCAGTTTAAAGCTTCTGCAGCTACAAATTCATTTTTAGTTGCCCCGTTAACAGACCAAACGCCCATCTGTTTATCAACAAGGTCGTAGTAATGCCCACGTTTTTCCATCAGTTTTTCATGGTTACCTACTTCGATAATGAACCCATCTTTTAACACCACGATCTGATCGGCATTCATAATGGTGCTTAGCCGATGGGCAACCACAACTACTGTCCGTTTTTCGAAAGCACGATTTAGGGCCTGCACAATCTGGTGTTCGTTTATGGCATCAAGGGAATTGGTTGCTTCGTCGAGAAACAGGAACGAAGGATTCTTATACAAAGCCCGGGCTATAAGTAAACGTTGTTTCTGCCCGCCGCTCAGACCGCGGCCTACTTCGCCAATTTTAGTCTGATAACCTTGCGGCATTTGTTCTATTTCACCAGCAATGTGAGCAATCCGAACAGCTTCTTTTAATCGTTCGTAATCAATTTTCTCATCATCAAGGGTAATGTTATTCAAGATGGTATCGTTGAATATTTTACCATCCTGCATCACTACGCCACAATGGTCGCGCCATTCGCGGAGGCTCAGGTTCGAAATGTTCATGTCGCCAATCAATATCTCACCAAACGAAGGGTTGTACAAGCGCAACAGGAGCTTCAGCAATGTTGACTTCCCGCTCCCGCTACCACCCACAAAAGCTGTTATTCTCCCTTCCGGAATAATGAGATTGATTTGCTTCAATACAAACGGAGCATTGGGTGTGTATTGAAAGGTGAGATTTTTTAGTAATAGGTTTTTGTGATCAGGGATACTTAAGCTATTCGTAACAACGGTGTCTTCCTCATCTTTTAACTGATGAATTTCGTTAATACGTAGGAAACTGATTTTGGCATATTGTGCTGAAATGATGAAGTTAATAAACTCTACCAAAGGCGAATTTAGCATCCCAATGATGAATTGAGTGGAAATCATCACCCCAAAAGTAATTTCGCCACCAATAACCGCTTTGGCGCAATAAAACGTGATCAATAAGTTTTTGATGCTCTGGATAAATTGCGCACCCAGATTTTGCGCGTTGGTCACATTCAAAACCCTTAGGTTTACTTTATACAATTTTGCCTGAATCTCCTCCCATTTCCAGCGTTTCTGCTTTTCGTAGTTGTTTATTTTGATGTCCTGGATGGCGCCAACAGTCTCAACCCAATAGCTTTGATTTTGAGAGGTCAAAGCGAAATATTCCCAGTCGAGTTTTTTCCTGACTTTCAGGAAAACCAACACCCAAGCCACATAAAAGATGCTTCCAACCAAGAAAATGGAGAAGATAATGGTATTGTATATCAGCAGAATAATTCCAAAAGTAACAAAAGTAAGTGTCGAAAAAATCAGGTTCAGCGAATTGTTCATGATGAAGTTCCGGATGCGCTCATGGTCCTGTGCCCGTTGAAGGATGTCGCCAATCATTTTATTTTCAAAGAATGTGACCGGTAATTGCATCAACTTGATCAGGTAATCAGATATTAAAGCAATGTTGACCCTCGATGTGATGTGTAGCAGCAACCAGTCTCGAATTGCTCCCGAAACCGTTACACTTACAATAATCACAATATTGGCAATCAGCACCAGATTAATAAAATCGAGGTCGTGCGTTTGTATTCCGACATCGATAACGGCTTTGGAGATGAAAGGCAGTAGCCCCTGCAAGGCCGTTGCAATAAACATGATAACCAAAATGGTCGAGAAATTCTTCCGGTAAGGCAAAAAATAGCCAAGCACATTTTGAAAAGTCTTTTTGCGTTCTGTCCTTTCTTCCAGATCCCGTTGAAGAAAATCTGCCATAGGTTCGATGGCCAATATCGCTCCTGTTTCTTCTCCTTTTTTGTACCAACCTTGTTTAAATTCTTCGTGGCTGTAACTCAATAACCCTTTGGCAGGATCGGAAACGAATATTTTCTGCTTAGTGCTTTTGTAAACGACAATAAAATGGCTGTTCTTCCAGTGGATGATGCAAGGGAAAGGAACTTTTTCGTGCAGGATCTGAATGTCGGCTTTTACCGCCCCCACTCGCCCCGCTGATTTTTTCGCCGTCATGTTGTCCGGAGACGCGCCATGTTGGGAAAAATGCCCGTCATGTTAATGAAAATACCGCCATGTTAGCAGAAATGCCCGTCATGTTGGAAATTTCGTCGTCATGTTGGTTTTTTGGCTTTCATGTTGGTTGGGAAGCCGCCATGTTGAACATGAGAGCTTTTTAAAGAAAAAGCCCCGAAAATCTGAAACAAATTTCCGGGGTATTTAAATTGATTACGCTTGCGGTTGATCTTTTCCTTTATCAGTATTGGTTCTTGCAGTGTTTGCTTTTTGCCAATGCTCGCTAAAGTACCCTTTCAACCTTTCGGGGGTGCGCCAGAAAGCAAATTTGCCGCACTCGCGTATTTCGTCAACAGCTTGTTTCAGGTAAGTGTAGGCTTTGTCGCGGATAAGCAGGGCTTCGCTGTCTTCTTTGCGTTCGCCATTGGTAGCGCCAAGCAGGTCGCCCATACCGTCGGATAATTCAGCAGCCTGATCGAGCAGCGAAAGATCGAAGTTGATGGTTGACAACAGATCGGTGTTCGACTTGCCAAGAACAGCGAGGTCGTTCAAATCCTGCACCATGTCGGAGTTGGAGTCGCCCTGGGCAATTTCGTCAACACGCGCAACCAGACTATCAAATTTCCGGAATGCAAAACGAAAATCGTGAATCAATTGGTCGCGTAAACCAAAAGCCAGCGGGGCCTGCTCTTTCCAGGCCTGTTCCGCATCCTGGCGGGTGTTGTGTTCTTTCACCCACAGCGATTGGGCTTCGCGGCATGCCCCTGCCCGGACAGGTAAGGTGAGTACCAATTCCCAGTCGAGGCCAACTTTCGTTAAGGCTTGCTGGTCGCCGAGGCTCCAATGATAAAGGTTTTCGGCTTCCTGCACAAACACATCGATAGGCATGTTGGGAGTAAGAACATCTGCGGGATTAATCGCAGAAATAACGGGTAATAATTCGGTGTAGTCAACAGTTGATGACATAGGCAAATCGTTTTAATTAAGTTTATGCTTAGCAAGTTACTACATTTCAACAATACAACAATTCGTCAGGAAAGAAATTTATGTGAACATATTGATTTTTTACACGAACGGTCGAATTTCGCCTATGAACGAACTAATTTGACATCAGCAAATACTAAATTACTCTTTATTTTATCCTTGATTTTCCATTGAATTTTTTAACTACGGATATTTTCCGGGTAGGCTACTTCGGAAAACAGAGAATCAAGGTGAAACCAGTTCATCATTCAGAAATTTTGCCGACCGCTAATTTTTTAGCAATATTGTAGTTCGAACTGCAAGTTAACCAAAACCGAAAATCAACTACCGCATGAAATCACTCATCCAATTCCTGAAAGAATACAGGGAGAGATCAGTCTCCAGACCCATTATTGGCAAGCTTATTTTCCTATCTCTGGGAATAGTAACAACCGTGTGGTTCCTGATTCGGGTTATTCCAAAGCCTCAACGGGCAACCTACCCGTGTATGCAGGCCAGCGCTCCAATTATGTCGGGCTTTGTAATTTATCTTATCACGCTAACCGGAACTTTTAAAGCAATAAGCTTAGCGAAGCTGAATTTCAAAAAAGCCAGGTATTTTTATTTTATCGCTTTTCTGGTCGTTGCCTTTGGTGGTTCCATTGCATTCTTTGTGCAAAATCCTGAAAACGTGTTTGCCAATTCAACTCCGGAATGGATCATCACTCCCAATGCACCAGTTGGTACTTCGCATGGTATAAATCCGGGTCGTGTTGTTTGGGTTCACAACCCCAAAGCAGCCAGTTGGGACGGCGCTACCGGATTCTGGTGGGACGATAAATACAACTCGCAGCCTGAAACAGATAAAATGATGAACCAGACGCTTTTATCGCTGACCGGAGAAAAGAATTTGACAAAAGCATGGAAGGCGCTTTTCGTATCGTTCAATCAGACAAAAAAAGGGAAAGCTGAAGGTTATCAGGCCAACCAGAAGATTGCCGTTAAAATAAATGCCAACAACAACAGTGCACAAACCAGCTCGAACGAAATAAATGCTTCGCCGCAAATGACTCTGGCTTTGTTGCGTACCCTGATTCAGGACGCCGGTATTCCGCAGAAAAACATTACCGTTTTTGACGCCAGCCGCTTCATGACCGACAACATCTACGACAAATGCCACGCTGAATTTCCGGAGGTCATTTTTGTGGATAATGTAGGTGGAAATGGCCACGTGAAGTCAACTTATGTCGAGAAAGCGATTCCTTATTCGGTCGACAACGGCAAACTCGATCAGGGTTTGGCAACCTGTGCCGTAGAAGCCGATTACCTCATCAACGTTGCTCTCCTAAAGGGACATGTTGGACAGGGAGTTACCCTTTGCGGAAAGAATTACTACGGAGTGACAAGTATCAACAACGACTGGAGAAAAAATGCGCACGACAACTTTGACCAGAACAGGGAAGGAAAACCCAAGTACATGACTTTCGTCGATTTTCTGGGACACAAGGATTTGGGTGGAAAAACAATGCTTTTCCTGATCGATGGATTGTACGGAGCAAAACTGGTTAACGGTATTCCAACTCCAAAATGGCAGATGGCACCTTTCAACAACAACTGGCCTTGCAGTTTATTTGCCTCGCAGGATGGCGTTGCTATCGATGCTGTTGGTCTCGATTTCATTCGTTCTGAATGGCCCGATGCACTCGACATTAAGTTTAGCGATCAGTACCTGATTGAAGCAGCCCAGGCCAACAACCCTCCATCGAAAGCTGTTTACGATCCTGAAAGAGATGGATCACGGTTATCAAGTCTAGGCGTAATGGAACACTGGAACAACGCGAAAGACAAAAAGTACAGTAAAAACCTGGGCAAGAAAGACGGAATTGAATTGATTCAGAAAACGATTAATTGAAAAACATTCCCTTAAAAATAATTTCCTTCAAAAAAGACACTCACAAAAGACCAACTTTCTGAGTGTCTTTTTTTTTTGCGAAAGCCCCCGAACCAGAGGCTATGATCTCCTGTAAAGCAATCAAAAAAGTAGTTTTGAGTAGGCATTTCAATAGGAAAAGCTGTCAACAAAAAAAATTCCTCTTGCAACTTTTCAAAACAACTTCAATATTTAAAAATCAGAAATATCAAACAAAGCATTGAATATCAACATAATTTGTTGTATATTTATAGATAAACAAAACCATTTAATCATGAAAACTCTTATCTTGATTTTCATTTGTGCGTTTATTTTTTCTGCCAACTGTGCGAAAGAGCAGGAGCAACAAATATACATTAATGGTATCTGGGGGATTACCGATCTTACTTACATAACCCCGGACGGAACACAAAAAGTTATGGATGCGGAGATAAAAAATGGAAGTGCTGTTACTGATTTCTTTTTTATGAATGAAGGTAAATTCAAGCAGACCAGTAACATGTCGGGCTCCGGAACTTTAGACACTTATGAAGGTTCTTGGAAACTAACCGGGAATAAGCTGATCATTACGCTACTGCTTAATGGCCAGCCAATTGATGTTGACGACACTTGTGAGTTGAAAAATGGACTTCTCATTTTAACACGTACCAGTCCTGACGGGAAAATGAGTATTATTAACACATTTAAGAAGAAGTAAAAGTTCAATTTTGTTTTACTTATCTCAATTTGAAGAAGAAGTCATAAGCCTCATCTTTTCTTCCTACTTTTGTTCCATCAGCAACATGATTGGCTTAAATACTTTTTATTTGATTTCTGATGGAACTTTTTAACGACGAATATTTTATGCGGCGAGCCCTTCAGGAGGCTGAACTGGCTTTTCAGGAAGGCGAAATTCCGGTTGGAGCAGTGGTGGTTTCGCAAAACCGCATCATTGCCCGCGCACACAACCTGACCGAAACGCTGAACGATGTGACTGCACATGCCGAAATGCAGGCCATTACCGCCGCAGCCAATCTTCTGGGTGGAAAATACCTCAACGAATGTACCTTGTATGTTACCCTTGAACCTTGTGTAATGTGCGCTGGCGCTTTAGGCTGGTCGCAGATTGGCAAAGTGGTGTATGGCGCTTCCGACGAAAAACGGGGATTCAATAAGTTTGCCCCTGCAGCGTTGCATCCCAAAACGGAAGTTGTTTTTGGCATTCTTGAAAACGAATGTTCACAATTGATGAAAGATTTTTTTCAGCAGAAAAGGTAAAACCAAGGCAAAGAGCAAAAGTTTAAAGGCAAAAAACTCCTGACATTTTTGACTTTTACCTATTTACTTTTGACTTTCCTGTACAACAAACCCCACCTTTTTCAAATCTTCCCAAAAGCCGGGGTAAGATTTGGTAACCACCATCGGATCGATTACGGCAATCGGGCCGTACAATTGGCATGCCGGAGCAAAGGCCATGGCCATGCGGTGATCATGATACGTTTCAATTTCCAGAACAGCTTGTTTTTCGAGCGGGAAAGTGCCATCCCATTTCAGTTCACCGGGAGCAGGTTCAGTAATCTGGGCGCCGAACTTGGCCAATTCGTCCTGAAGGGCGGCAATGCGGTTGGTTTCCTTTATTTTCAGGGTTTCGAGCCCGGTAAAATGAAACGGAATCTGTTTCATCACGCACAAAACGGCGAAAGTCTGCGCCACATCCGGGTTTTCGATGAAATTGAGTTGCAAAGATTTTGGTAATTCGCGACCATTTTTTGCCAGTCGTGAGCCTTTTTCGGTTGAAATCGTTTGGATACCCAATTGTTCGAACCATTTGGCAATAGCGGCATCGCCCTGTAAACTTTCAGTGTGCAAGCCAATCAATTCCACATCAACTTCTTCGGCTAAAACAGCCATCTGGTACCAGTACGATGCTCCCGACCAATCGGCCTCAACCGAAAAAGGAAGTGCTTTGTATTTTTGTTCCGCGATGCGGATTTCGTTGCCTTTCCAAACATACTGTACACCAAACTGCTCCATCAGTTTCAGTGTCATTTCGATGTACGAACGCGAAGTTATTTTATTCTTCAGGCGCAATGTAAGGCCATTTTCGATGGTTGGTGCAATCATCAAAAGTGCCGAGATATACTGACTGCTCACGCTTCCATCCAATTCGAGTACACAGCCTTTGAGGTGCGAACCAAAGATTTTCAACGGAGGGAAACCATCATTTTCGAGGTATTCAATTCGTGCTCCGAGTTTATTCAGTGCTTCAACCAAAATTCCGATGGGTCGCTGTTTCATCCGGTCGGAACCGGTAATAGTCCATTCGCCAACAATTTGCGAAAGGAAAGCCGTCAGGAA
>Ga0302296_1001259_pt1 | contig 18641 bp, 12 predicted proteins | sample III_Fen_N3_1_FD_194546 | JGI IMG/M metagenome (GOLD analysis project Ga0302296, IMG submission 194546) | Peat permafrost microbial communities from Stordalen Mire near Abisko, Sweden - III_Fen_N3_1 | ecosystem: Environmental > Terrestrial > Soil > Wetlands > Permafrost | place: Sweden: Abisko...
TACAGGATTTCCAGGCGAATTAACAGCCGATAACCTGACCGGTGTTGTAGTACACTCTGATATGACAGTAACTGGTAGTTACGAGTCATCCAATCCTCTTCTGAATCAGCTTCAGCATAACATTCAATGGGGACAGAAAGGTAATTTTGTTGATGTTCCTACCGACTGTCCGCAGAGAGATGAGCGACTTGGCTGGACAGGTGATGCACAGGCCTTTTGCAGAACGGCTGCCTTTAATATGAATGTCTCATCATTTTTTACAAAATGGCTCAAAGACGTAGCCACCGACCAGAAATCTAATGGAGTTGTTCCATTTGTGATCCCGGATATTCTCAACAAGCAGGGTTCTGATAGAGGTGAGGGTTCTGCAGGCTGGGGAGATGTGTCAGTAATAGCACCCTGGACAATGTATAAAGTCTATGGAGACCGGAAGTTTCTGGAGAATCAATACCCCTCTATGAAATCATGGGTTGAGTACATAAGAAAGTCCTCAGGGGAAAGCTATATCTGGAAAAACGGAAGTGTGTTTGGAGATTGGTTATTTTATCATCCTCCTGTAAATAATCATACTGAGGCTGACGGATATACCGAACATGATTTTATTGCAACAGCATTCTATGCTTATTCTGCAAGTCTTCTTGCAGATGCTGCGAAAGTTTTGGGGAAAACGGATGACGCAAAAACTTATTCTGAACTGTTTAATAAAATCAGAGAGGTGTTTATTAATGAATATGTGACCAAAGCAGGCAGAGTAGGAACTAACTCACAGACCTCCTATGTACTTGCTCTTGAATTCAATCTTCTGCCTGAAAACCTCAAATCAAAGGCTGCGGCCTTTCTTGCAGAGGACATTAAAAGCAGGGAAAATCATCTTTCTACCGGTTTTCTGGGCACACCTTTTCTTTGCCATGTCCTTTCTGACAATGGTTATACTGACATCGCTTATGACCTGCTGCTGCAGGAATCATATCCCTCATGGCTGTATCCTGTTAAAATGGGGGCGACAACAATCTGGGAACGCTGGGATGGAGAGAAAACTGACAGTACATTTCAGGATCCAGGTATGAATTCATTTAATCATTATGCATACGGTGCTATCGGCGACTGGATGTACCGTGTTTCAGCAGGTATTGAGATTGGGTCTCCTGGTTATAAGACCATTCTTATTCAGCCGCATGTGACAAAGAAGCTTAATTATTCAAGAGCATCTTTCGAAAGTTCCTATGGAAGAATTTCATCAGGCTGGGAAAGGAAGGACGGCAAAATTATAATAAAGGTGACTATTCCAGCTAACACATCAGCTACTATTGTTTTACCAACGAATAGCCAGGACAAAGTTTCAGGGAATGGTAAACCACTGGCTCAGAATGCATTTCTGAAGGATATCAAGCTCGCTGATAATAAGCTTACAATGGTTGCAGGTTCGGGGGAGTATTCCTTCGAATATCCTGAATGACAAATTTTAATCTGCGCAAATCAGCGAGATCTGCAGTAAAGGAATGGAAAGTTCCCGCAGATCGCGCAGATTGTCGCAGAACTTAATTAACTCGATTTCATACAAGTCGCTTTTGTACTTTCTTCCACGATTCCGTTATAAGGAAGCTCTCATCCATATATCCGATCATACTGGAAAATTTTACCATGGGAACGGCAAATGACAGAATTCCAGGGGGAACACATGGTCTTGCGGAGACATCAAACATTCCTATGACTGCTCGTGGCCGCTGTGCATCCTTTTCTATATAAGGATAATGAATAATAGATCCACAACCTGGTCCAAATGGAGTAAAAGTCCCGTTAGGTTCAGACTGATCAAAATTGGCAAGAGTGAATAATCCTGAAAGAATATCAGCTGTTGCAAAAAAGATTACTACATCAGGGTTGTCATTTTCATCGAGCATATCCCATCTTTTGAATACAATATATTTCCCCGTAATATCTGCTATTGTACGGTTCTTCAGCCATTCCACAACCAGTTCCGGCGTCCGGATATACCTCTCCCCTTCCATTTTATTCTCAATGCCGCAGGAAAGAAAATATTCGAAATTTGGCCGCATACTATCCGAAAATCCAAGGAAGCGTTTCGCTCCATCGCATTTTACGGCTTCAGAGCTGAATGCAAGCGACTGTCCTGATTTTACTTTCTGCAGTTCACAGATCAGGCAGTTCCATTTTCCCGATGGTGAAACGATAGTTGCATTGACCGGGTTGTCTGTATAGCAAAAGGTAATAGGGAGGTCTGAATTATTGAAGTATTGTTTCCACTTCAGGATGAAAAGATCCTTAATTTGAATATTCATAGCAATAAACTTTAGTTTATGTATTCATTTAAAGTATTCCTTTTGTGTTCTTTATGGTTATTGGATAATTTACCACAAATAATTATAATTTTACGGCCTTTAAATATAGTTACATCTACTTGTTTATTCTGATGTCATAATGGATTTTTTTAATAGTCATCTTGGTGAATTCGCGGCTTTACTTACAGCTTTTTTCTGGACTATAACTTCACTGTCTTTTGAAGCAGCAAGCAACAAGATCGGATCTGTCGCCGTAAATATTCTAAGGTTATTCATCGGACTGGCATTTCTGAGTGTTTTTACTCTTATACGGAGAGGACTTATCCTTCCGATTGATGCCAGCCTGGATAACTGGATATGGCTTGTTTTGTCGGGCCTTGTAGGATTTGTATTCGGAGATCTATTCCTGTTCAAATCCTATACTATGATTGGCTCAAGATTCTCGATGCTGATTATGACTCTGGTTCCTCCTATCACTGCCTTATTCAGCTTTATTATACTTGGCGAAAAGCTTACATTATTTCATTACCTCGGGATGACTATGACTTTTAGCGGAATAGCAATGGCAATATTCAGCCGGCCGGCAAAAGGGGAGAAACTTTCCCTGAAACTTTCTTCAAAAGGAATTCTTTATGCATTCGGCGGTGCCGTAGGTCAGGCTCTGGGGCTTGTATTAAGCAAATTCGGAATGAAGGATTATGATCCTTTTGCGGCTACTCAAATACGGATTATTGCCGGTATTTTCGGATATACCATTCTGGTTACAATTCTCGCGCGGTGGTCAAATGTTATTTCCGCTACAAAGAATAGATCAGGAATTTTATTAACGAGTCTGGGGGCATTCTTCGGTCCATTTCTTGGTGTATCATTCTCCCTGGTGGCTGTCAGGTATACTGAAACTGGAATTGCTTCAACAATAATGGCGCTGGTTCCGGTATTCATTATTCTACCAGCGGTTGTCATGTTCAAGCAAAAAGTTACTCTGCCTGAAATACTTGGATCGATTGTCAGTGTCGCAGGGGTGGCATTATTTTTTCTCTAACAGAAAGCACTCGTATGAATCCAGAAGAAATAAGAAGGCGGAATTTAGAGAGCGAATTTATTTTTACAGCATCAAGAAGCAGTGGCCCTGGTGGTCAGAATGTAAACAAGGTAAGTACTAAGATAGAGCTTAGATTTAACTTGTTTAAAACATTGATATTCACCATGGAAGAAAAGGATATACTTTTCAGAAAGCTGAAAAACAGGATTAATAAGGAGAATGAGATTATACTTGTTTCACAATCAGAGCGAACCCAGCTTATGAATAAAACAGCTGTGATTGAGAAGTTTTATGATCTCATTTCAAAAACACTTACAATTCAAAAGAAGAGAACTTCAACCAGGCCATCGTTATCATCAAAACTCAAAAGACTTGACGGGAAAAAAAGTCGCGGTCTGATTAAAAAGCTAAGAAATAATAACAATGAAACATTCAATTTTTAATGGTATTCGGGTTTAGTTCTATCAGGATAATCAATGAAATTCGATTGAATCAATATTTGTGGATGAATATTAGCTGTTAGTCAAAAAATACATTCATTTTCTAAAATAAAGTCTCATTTTGTGAATAATACAGCTCGAACTTTTTTCATTCGTCACTAAAATATATTTACTTGGATGAATATTTTCAGTTGTTAATGTATATACCTGATTTTGCAGAACAGTTTACAAACCTGAGAAGTTAAGATTTTATTAGTTATATTCCATTACTTGGATGATGGCAAACGATACTGAAGATAGAATGGATGTTTCAAATTACGTTAGATGAATTAATTTCCTTCTCATGCGACAGATTGCCTATATCCTTCTGCTGACGTTATTCTCTTCTGAAATATTTGGTCAGTCAGTCCTTACAATAGAAGGCACTTTAGTAAATGACTCGCAAACAGGTTCCTGGGGAGGAGTCAACATTTCAAGAAATCAGCCCACTACTTTTACATACCGAAATAACTCCATTACTTCAGTAAATAGCACAGGTTACATGCTACAGGCCGGAGATGACTGGTATGGAAACACTAATAATAATCTTGAAGGAGAGCTTATAACAGGTAATAAACTTATTAAGTTCAAACGATACTCATGGTATCATGACCGGATACAATATTAATTCTATTGTAAAATACAATTTCTTGAATAAAGTTCCAATGGCTATAATTCGTAAGTCAAATGGTATGACTAACATATCAGGAGGAGTTGCTTATAACATCATAAACAGAACCGGGAAGGTAGGCACAGTTGTAAAAGGGATGAATAATGTAAATATTTATAACAATACGTATTATAGTAATGAGGTTTGGTACAACAGTGCAACAGCCCCTGGAACTTACAGAGGACTTATTGATATTTATACCAATACAGATGCCGACGGAAGTAATGCTCCATCGACAGGAACTAAAATTAAAAACAATATATTCTACACTGTAAATCAAATATTTAATATATATATTTATGATGCAGCCTGTCTGTCAGGATTTGAGTCGGATTATAATGTGTTTTTTAGTGAATCTGGCATTCCGATTTTTAACTATCTGGGACAATCAAAGACTTTTGCTCAATGGCAGGCTTTAGGTTATGATACTCATTCCATAGTTGTAAACCCTCATTTTACAAACTTTATAGATTTCATACCGGCAAATCGTCTTGACTATGGGACTGATCTAGGTTATGAATGGCAGGCCGGATTATCTACTTCCGCTGTGTGGAATCCCGGAAGCTCACCGGAAACCACGAACCAGAATGGGACATGGCAGGTTGGAGCCCGTATTTTTTCATCACAGATAGAACCTGTGACAAATATTTCAGTCAGTGGTACAGGCGGTTCAAGTTCAATTTCTACAGATAAAGGATCACTCCAACTTAGTGCCGTGATATTGCCAGCGAATGCAACAGATAAATCAGTCACTTGGTCGGTGGATAATGGCACCGGACAGGCAACAATAAGTTCTCTTGGTCTTTTGACTGCTGTGACTAATGGAAATGTTACAGCTCGTGCAACTGCAAAGGATGGTTCGGGAGTCACAGGCAGTCTGATCGTAACAATCAGTAATCAGGTAATTCCAGTTTCCGGCATAATGGTATCTGGTACCGGAGGAGCGAGTACTATAAGTGTAAATCACGGTACTCTTCAGCTCATTGCTTCTATTTTGCCGTCAAACGCTACTAATAAAGCCGTTACATGGACGCTCGTTAATGGATCAGGACTAGCATCTATCTCAGCTTTAGGAAATGTAACTGCTATCGACAATGGAACGGTGACCGCAACAGCAACTGCCAATGATGGATCAGGAGTATATGGAAGCCTTGTATTGACTATTTCCAAACAAATAATCCCTGTTACTGGCATCACTCTTACCGGTGCCGGCGGAACGGCTACTATTTCAAATGATAAGGGATCACTTCAGCTAACTGAACTGGTAATGCCTTCAAATGCTACTGATAAAACTGTAACCTGGACGATAGTTAATGGCACTGGGCAGGCCTCAATAAATAGCTTTGGGCTTGTAACCGCAATTGAAAATGGTACAGTATCCGCAAGAGCAACAGCAAATGATGGCACATTAATTTCGGGATCCCTTATAATAACTATCACAAACCAGGTATTTAAAGTGACCGGAATTACAGTTAGTAGCTATGGTGGCTCAAGTACAATCACAACCGATAACGGGACTCTTCAGCTTTTGGCAGCGGTATTCCCTGCCAATGCATCCGATAATACAATCCAGTGGTCCATTGTCAGCGGTTCCGGAATCGCCTCTGTCAGCACAACCGGTTTGGTTACTGCACTTGATAATGGTACTGCCACCGTACGCGCATCAGCAAATGACGGTTCAGGGGTATATGGAACTTTCGTTATTACTATTTCCAATCAGGTCATACCTGTTACAGGAATTAATGTTACGGGTGCAAACGGACTATCATCTATCACCATTGACGACGGCTCACTTCAAATATCAGCCATGGTTTTGCCAGCTAATGCTACAAATAAATCCGTTACATGGACAATTGTTAACGAAACCGGTGAAGCTTCTATAAGTACGTCAGGACTTATTACTGCAATCAATAACGGCAGCGTAACCGTTATAGCAACCGCGGTTGATGGCTCAGGTATAGCCGGGAACCTTACTATTACTATATCGAATCAGATAATCCCACTTACCGGGATTACTTTATCAGGTAATGGAGGTTCATCAACAATAACAACCGACAATGGATCTCTCCAGCTTTTAACGGCGTTTCTCCCATTAAATGCAACAAACAAAACCGTAATCTGGTCGGTTTCAAACGGTACAGGGCAGGCTTCTGTCAATTCGTCCGGTGTAGTTACTGCAATTGACAACGGCACTGTAACTGCAAAGGCAACTTCGACTGATGGTTCCGGTGTATTTGGGATCTTTGTGATTACAATTTCAAACCAGATTACCCCTGTTACGAAAATTACAGTTTCAGGTTCAGGAGGTGCAAGAATTATTACTTCGACAGGAGGCACTCTTCAAATGATTGCATCCGTTCTGCCTTTGAATGCTTCTGATAAATCAGTTGTATGGGCTATCACACCAGGTACTGGTACAGCAGATATAAGCTCTGATGGTATTGTTACTGCAGGAAGTAACGGAACCGTAACTGTAACAGCAACAGCTAATGATGGTTCATCCATTTTCGGCAACATGATAATAATAATTAATTCAAGCCTGATACCAGTCACGAACATAACTGTAACAACTTCAGGGGATATTTATTCTATTAATACAGATAAAGGTACTTTACAACTAAATGCAGATGTACTACCGGTAAATGCTACTGATAATAATATCCAGTGGTCTATTGAGAATAACTCAGGGATCGGATCAATCAATGCATCAGGCCTCTTCACCGCAAATGCAGACGGAACCGCAAGGGTACGTGCAACAGCCAACGATGGTTCCGGTGTATATGGAGATCGTGAAATATCTGTTTCAAACCAAATAGTCCTTGTATCCGGAATCTCTGTTACAGGCATGAATGGAGCTAACCTGATTACAACTGATAATGGAACTCTTCAGCTGATTACTACGGTTTTGCCCGAAAATGCAACAAATAGAAATGTAAGTTGGTTAATTCTCAATGGTACTGGTGAAGCGACTATCAGCGCCACAGGTATTGTCACCGCTGTCGCAAATGGTGTTGTTACAGCTGTTGCAACAGCTACTGACGGTTCAGGGATTTCCTCTTCTATTATTCTAACCCTTACAAATCAGATAGTACCGGTCTCAGGTATCACAATATCCGGAGCAGGAGGAGCAGCAACCATTACGACCAATGAAGGCACTCTTCAACTGGTTCCTGCAATATTGCCTCTTAATTCCACTGATAAATCCATTACCTGGTCTATAACCAATGGTACCGGAAGGGCAAGAATTAACGCAGGTGGTCTTGTAACATCCGTTGCAAACGGAACTGTCACTGCAACGGCTACTGCAAATGATGGATCAGGAGCAAATGGTTCACTGGTAATAACAATTACGAATCAAATTGTTCTGGTTAGTGGGATCACAGTTACAGGTGCAGGAGGAATTACCTCAGTTGATACTGACAACGGGACACTTCAACTGAATGCAATTGTCCTTCCGGCAGACGCAACTGATAAATCAGTCGTATGGTCGATAGCTTATGGGACAACCATGGCGACCATAAATGTTGCAGGTCTTTTGAAGGCGACAGCTAACGGCACTGTAACTGTCAGGGCTTCAGCTCATGATGGTTCTGGAGTTTATGGAACTATCGTAATTACACTTACGAATCAATTAACCCCGGTTACAGGAATAACAGTAAGCGGGGAAAACGGATCAACTTCGATTTCTAATGATGCCGGAGTACTCCAGTTACTTGCAACTGTTCTACCTTCAAATGCCACCAATCAGGATATTACATGGTCCATTGAAAACGGAACAGGTCATGCAGAAATAAGTTCAACCGGTCGGGTTACAGCACTTGACAACGGAACAGTAATGGTTCGGGCATCAGCGAATGACGGCTCAGCAGTTTCCGGAACAATTATTCTCTCTATTTCAAATCAGATTAAACCAGTTACTGCAATAACATTGGCTGGTGAAGGAGGAATTTCAACTATATCTACTGATAACGGTCAGCTTCAGATTCTGAACACAGTAATGCCCACGAATGCAACAAATTCAACTGTTACCTGGTCAGTGCATGATGATACAGGACAAGCAAGTATTGATGCTACCGGGCTGATAACCGCGATAGATAATGGAACAGTTACGGTAATGGCTACTTCAAATGACGGATCGGGTATTTCAGGAACAATTGTGATCACTATTTTAAATCAGATAGTTCCAGTAGCTGATATTAACATTTACGGAACAGGATACGCATCTATAATTACTACAAATAAGGGAAGCTTGCAGATACTATCGTTTGTTACGCCGGATAATGCTCATAACAAAAGCCTTACCTGGTCTATCGAAAACATATCTGGCAGGGCAACCATCAGTCAATCAGGACTTTTGACAGCCGTTAGTGATGGAACCGTTAGAATAACTGCAGCTGCAAATGATGGTTCAGGTGTAGCAGATCATCTGGTAGTAACAATATATAATCAGGTTGTCCCTGTGACAGCAGTTTCTGTTACGGGTTCTGGTGGTTCATCTTCCATTGCAACCAATGGTGGGTCACTTCAACTAAGTGCTCTGGTAACACCGTCAAATGCATCTGATAAAAGTATAAAATGGACAATCACAAATGGCACGGGAAAAGCGAATATTTCATCGTCCGGACTAGTTACTGCTCTCAGTAATGGAACAGTTACTGCCAGGGCCACATCGAACGATGGCTCAGGCGTATATGGTTTATTGCTTATTGCAATTTCTAACCAAACTGGTCCGGTGACTTCAATAACTATCACGGGAGCAAATGGAGTTTCCAGCATATCTAATGATAAAGGATCACTTCAGCTGTCAGCAACTATTCTTCCTGCTAATGCAACTGTAAAAACAGTCACTTGGTCATTTGTTGATAATTCGGGTATCGCTAATATAAATGCGATGGGTATGGTTACAGCAGTCTCCAACGGGACAATTACAGCCCGAGCAACAGCTAATGATGGCTCAGGAGTGTTTGGAACGTATCTTATAACCATTACAAATCAAATTATCAGGATGACAAGCGTGGTGATAACCGGAACTGGAGGGTTATCTTCGATTAATGTTGATAATGGGACTCTTCAGCTTGGTGTATCAGTTTTACCATTAACAACAAACGATAAGACTGTTGTATGGTCTATTTTAAGCGGAACTGGAGAAGCTTCTATCAATACAGCAGGACTTGTTACTGCGATAAGCGACGGAACAGTTACAGTTATTGCCACAGCTCACGATGGATCAGGTGTATATGGCTCATTTGGGATAACAATAACCAACCAGATTGTACCCGTAAGTCAAATTGTAGTTAAAGGAGAGAACAACTATACTTCAATAGATATTTACCGCGGAACTCTTCAGCTTACTTCAACAGTATATCCGATAAATGCAAGTAATAAAAATGTATCATGGTCATTAGTAGATGGTGCAGGAAAAGCATCTATCAGCTCTACCGGTCTTCTCAGTGCAAGTGGCAATGGAACTGTAACGGTAGTTGCAACATCAACAGATGGTTCAAATGTTTCAGGCAATGTCGACATAACACTTTCAGGACAAATAATACAGGTAACTGCAATAAGTATAAAAGGTTTTAATGGCGAGGTAGCTATAACACCTCTAAACAAAAAATTACAGCTAAGTGCTACTGTCCTGCCTGCGAATGCTACTGATAAATCAGTAACCTGGTCGCTGGCAAGTGGATCAGGACTTGCTACAATTAATCCTGCAGGACTCGTAACAGCAATTGATAATGGAACTGTTATTATTAAAGCAACTGCAAATGATGGTTCAGGTATTTATGGTTTGATAGAGGTACCCATTTTAACTGAAACAACTGAACTAACATCGATAGTCACAACCAGGCAGGAGATGAGAATTCAATTGAACGAAAAGTACATATCCTGGAAAATAAGCCTTTTTAATCAGCAGGGCAGAATGTTGTTAAGCAAATTAGTAGAAAGTGACCTCACTGTGCTTGATATATCAAAAATACCTTCCGGAGTGTACATTGTTTCAGTATCAAAAGGAGAATTACTAAAAGTTGCCAAAACCATCAAACCCTGATTCCTAATACCTTAAACATCACTTCTCAAACCTCCTTCAGTTTCCATTTCCCCCTTCTGAATACAATCAATGCTATAAGAGTCATGAGCGATTCGGCTATTACAATTGCTATAAAAACTCCTTCTTCATTCATACCTGCTTTCATTGCAAGAATCCATGCAAGAGGAATTTCAACGCACCAGAATGCGAAAATATTTATTTTTAATGGAGTCGAAGTATCCCCTGCTCCATTAAATGAGTTTACGAGTACCATTCCAAGGCCATAGGATACAAACCCTATACTAATAATCCTGAGACCAAGAATACCTGATTTTATAACATTTTCATTATCAATAAATACTCTAATAAAAACCTCCGGAAACAAAACCAGGGTCAATCCGATAATGCTAAGCAGGATCATATTGGCTATTCCTGTAATCCAAACTGCTCGTTCAGCTCTTTCAGGTTTTTTTGCACCCAGGTTTTGTCCGACTAGTGTCGAAGCAGCGTTACTGATTCCCCATGAAGGCAACAACGTAAACCCGATTATCCTTATAGCAATGGTATATCCGGCCACAACTTCGCTTCCGAAAATTGAAATAATTCTTACCAGGGCTATCCAGCTTGATGTTGAGATCAGGTTCTGACCTATGCTGCCAAACGATAATTTAAGCAACCTTCCCATAAGTTTGAAGTTGACCTTAAAGTGCCTGACTGACAGCCTAATTCTTTTCTTTCCGTAAAACAGCAGGTAGAACTGAACAAGAACTGCTGTTCCCCGGCCTATAGTAGTTGCGACTGCTGCTCCTGTAACTCCCAGATGTGGGAACGGACCAAGACCAAAAATCAGGCAAGGATCCAGAATGATATTAATTATATTACCGATCCATAGAACCTTCATTGCAACGGCGGCATCTCCTGCGCTCCTGAAGATTGCATTTATTATAAAAATCATCATTATGACAATGTTGCCTCCGAGCATAATCCTCGTATAACCCGACATTGTGTCTACTATGGGTCCGCCGGCACCCATCAAGACCAAAAGTTTTCTTGAAAACAGAGCTCCCGGAACTCCAATTATTATTGATATTATAATTCCGGTAAGAATTGCCTGGAAAGCAGCATTTGACGCTGCATCCGGATTTTTTTCACCAATCCTTCGCGAAACCATTGAGGTAGTTGCCGTACCCAGACCTATCGCAATAGCATAAATAATAGTTACCATCGATTCGGTAATACCAACTGTTGCAACTGCATTGGCACCAAGCTTTGAAACAAAGTAGATATCAACAATGACGAAAACAGATTCCATAACCATCTCAAGAACAGATGGTATGGAGAGAAGAATGATTGCCCTGCTCAGCTTGCCTTCGGTAAAATCCTGCTCAGTGCCCGAAACAGCTTCATTTACATAATTGAAAAAGGATTTTATTCTTTTATGTTTCTGAGCCGGTATCTGAGGACTATTCATCAAAAAATAATTGAAAATTGTAAATAAAACTGTACAAGAATAATAACATTCTGCTAAAACCTACGTTTAAAAACGAAATTGAAGTAAAAGTATCTTAAAAATATTAAAATTCCAGCCAAAAATGAGCAGAACAAAAACAGAAATTGTATGTTAACATTGAATGAATGAAGGTCAATAAAGCTCTGACATTTTTCAATTGTAAATATGGAATGAATATTGAAAATCATCTGGATAAGATTTATATTAAATATAAATATGTTTCATCACTAAACTGAATGAGAAATATCAACCTGAATCAAAAAAAAATAACAAAAAAGTGCTAATTAATTCAATATTTTTTTTAAAATTTTAATTAAATATAATATATTAATAATCAATGATATATAGCTCTATTTTAGTTAGAATGAGATGTAAATTGTTAATAAAATGACAATAGTGTTAATATTTATGGTGGTAGTGTGATAGATTGTATTTATAGAATATATATTTTCGTGGCTAATAATTTTAGGTAAACAGTATTAATTTAAAACAAACAAACTTAAAAAGACAAGGTGAAAAATTTCATCATCCGTTATGAACGCTAACAATAATGAGGCTACGACGCTCCACGGAGAGAGTCGCCTCGTGGGTTGCTCTTCTGATGAAGAGCCTGGCGCGAAAACCACGATTTTTTCGCAAAACGAAATCCCAATTCCGTTAGTTAGCAACAGAAGTACCGAGTTTTTGACCCGCTACTTTCCCCTAACGACCATCGATTCCTGGAATGATTGGAAATGGCAGCTTCGGAACGCTATCACAAGCATCGAAGACCTAAAGAAGATCATCAAATTATCCGACAAGGAGATAATGGCTATTAATAATCTTAAAGGCCGTTTACCGCTTAGAATCACCCCCTACTTTGCTTCACTTATTTACGATAGCAAGCCTTCGCATCCGCTTCGACGGAATGTGATTCCTGTAGTCGAAGAATTGCTTGAAACAAGTAGTGAACAGTCTGATCCTCTGCACGAAAAATCTTTTTCGCCGGTTAAAGGAATTGTTCACAGATACCCTGACAGGGTATTATTTACAGTCACACAGGTTTGTTCAAATTATTGCAGATATTGCACACGTTCACATTCTGTTGGCAGGCTCGATAAGCTTGGGAGACAGGATTTTGAAAAGGCATTTAATTATATTGCTTCTCATAAGGAAGTAAGGGATGTTCTCATTAGCGGCGGCGATCCACTGACTTTAAATGATGAGACTCTTGACTATATACTATCAAATATCCGGAATATTGAACATGTTGAAATAATTAGGATCGGAACCAGGATTCCAGTGGTTCTTCCACAGAGAATTACGGACAATCTGATTACCATTCTCAGAAAATATCATCCTCTTTTCATCAGCCTTCATTTTTCTCATCCTGATGAGATTACAGATGAATGTGCAAAAGCATGCAATAAACTTGCTGACGGCGGTTTCCCTCTTGGAAGCCAAACTGTGCTTCTGAAAGGTATAAATGATAATGTCCCGGTGATGAAGGATCTTATGCACAAGTTACTTAAAATCAGGGTCAGACCATATTATCTCTATCAATGTGATTTAATACCAGGATCAGGTCATTTCAGAACTACTGTCAAGAAAGGACTTGAGATAATTAAAGGACTGAGGGGATTCACAAGTGGTTATGCAGTACCAACATTTGTTGTAGACGCTCCAGGAGGCGGTGGAAAAATTCCATTGCTTCCCAATTATGTTGTTGAACATACAGAGGAGAAAATTGTGCTGCGAAACTACAAGGGTATATTATGTGAATATCCTGAAAAATAAGTCTTATAAATGAAAGTTGGTTTAACGTATGATTTACGGTCATGGTACATTGATCGTGGATATTCCATGGACGAAACTGCTGAATTCGACAAGCAGGAAACAGTTGATGCGCTTGAGAATGCCCTAAAGCTGATGGGCCATGAAACAGAGCCTATAGGTAATGCTTTTCAGCTAATTGAAGCATTGGCTGCAGGCAGGAAATGGGATATCGTTTTTAATATAGCAGAAGGATTATATGGAGATGGCAGGGAATCTGTTGTCCCGGCCATCCTCGATCAGTATCGGATACCTTATGTTTTCAGTGGCCCGGTAATTATGGGATTATCACTGAACAAGCACCTGGCAAAACTGGTAGTAGCCGCCGCAGGAGTTCCAGTCAGTCCTGGTTGCCTGATCTCTGATTTAAAGGACCTTGATAAATGCGATCTTAAATACCCGCTCTTTGTCAAACCGGTTTCAGAGGGAACGGGAAAGGGAATCACCGAGAAAAGCCTTGTAACCAACGCAACTGAATTGGAAAGTATAATTAGGTGGATTCTTGCGGAATTCCATCAGCCCGCACTTGTTGAAGAGTATTTGCCAGGCAGGGAATTTACAGTTGGCGTTGTAGGGTACGGTGACGAAGCCATTTCTGTTGGAGGAATGGAAGTCATGACAATTAATAATCTGCCCTACTCAGTGGAAGTCAAAGAAAATTATCAGAATTATTGTACATATAAACCTCTTGATCCTGATATTGTCGACGAATGCAAATATGTTGCTCTCCGGGCCTGGAAAGCACTTGACGCAGTTGATGCAGGAAGGATCGACCTGAAAGCCGACCGAAACGGAAAGATATGTTTTATAGAGGCAAATCCTCTGGCCGGATTAAACCCGGTTCATTCAGATCTTCCGATGTTGTCCCGAATGTATGGTATTGAATATCAGACATTGCTCGAGATGATAATGAAAGCGGCAATCAAGAGGATCAAAAATTGACAGCCTTTAAATTTTTATTTTTGCAGACAGGAGGGGTATTATGAGGAGATGTTGTATTATTTATAATGAACCACGTGAAGGTGCTCTGGCCGATGAACTCGATGTTCTTGATCAGGTTGCTCATATTGAAAGGCATCTTATAGAACTAGGAATTTCCGTGTACCGGAAAGGTATTACTGAAAATTTTATGTCGGAAGTTAAAGACCTGGTAAAGGAAAAACCTGACTTTGTTTTTAATCTCGTAGAGTCAATAAACAATAAAGGAGAACTTATTTACTTTGTACCGGCATTGCTTAACCTGCATTCTATTCCTTACTCGGGAATTTCATTTGAAGCAATATTTCTTACGACAAATAAAGCTATCTGCAGCAAGATGATGAAAACTGCAGGTATAAATAATCCAGGATCATATTTCCCTTCGCAGATTCACCTGCTTAAGCCTGGAAGAAAATATATTGTGAAGCCTATTTGGGAGGATGGTTCTCTCGGTATTACTGACAAATCAGTTTTTGTGTGTGAACCAGGCTTTGAAGCACGCTTCAATGGTTTGGATGATGCACACTGGTTTATTGAAGATTTTATTGATGGACGAGAATTTAATATCAGCGTGATTGCAGGTAAGACTGATCCTATAGTGATGCCTCCGGCTGAGATAGTATTTGTAAATTATGGAGATGACAAACCCCGAATCATCGATTTTAAGGCGAAGTGGGAAATGGAAAGTTTTGAATATGAGAATACTGTCAGGGAATTTCCGGGAAATAATCTCAGTGAGAAACTGCAGGCAAATCTCAGGGAAGCTGCTACCTTATGCTGGAATCTGTTCGGTTTAAAAGGATATGCCCGTGTTGACGTCAGGACTGACAGTGATGAAAACGTGTTTGTAATTGAAATAAACGGCAATCCATGTATTTCTCCCGACGGAGGCTTTGTTGCCGCAACTAAAATGGGAGGATTTAAGTTTACTGAGGTATTGGAGCATATTATTGCTGACTTGAATTAGTATGATTTGTCACAGATTTTTTGAAGTTTCCGGCATATATAATTAATCTTCGCAGATAAATGCTTTTGAATCTGCGCCCATCAGCCTGATCTGTGGAAAATATATTTTAAACAAAACCAGAGAGACAAATATTCAACTAAAAGATGAAAGGTCTTTATACGGTTCTGCTTCTTGTAATGTCCAATGCCTTTATGACAATTGCTTGGTACGGGCATCTTAAATTAAGAACCATGAGCAGGTTCGCAACTATGAGCCTCTTTGCTGTCATCCTGCTGAGTTGGGGAATTGCATTCTTTGAATACACTCTCCAGGTACCTGCAAACAGAATAGGATTTAAAGAAAATGGAGGGCCATTTTCACTTATAGAATTAAAAGTAATTCAGGAAGTAATATCAATTCTTGTATTTTCAGGTTTTACTCTCCTGGTTTTCAAACATGAGCAGTTCAGGTTAAACCATTTGATTGCTTTCACATTTCTTATACTCGCAGTTTACTTTGCGTTTAAAAAGTAGCAGATCCGATTATTTGATCAGGTTTGCATTATAATACTGCGGCAGACCGGTTACCTCTTCGCCCAGCCATTCAGGTTTTTCGAATGCTTCATCTTCCGATTCAAGTTCTATTTCTGCTACGACCAGGCCTTCATTCTTATCATGAAAAACATCCACCTCAAATTTGTGCTTCCCTGCGGGAATGAGGTATCTCGTTTTGACAACTTTCCCGGGAAGGCATATGCCCATCATTTCCTTTGCATCACATAATGGTATCTCAACTTCCCATTCACTTCTTGATATTTTGTTTTTCCGGGGTCTTGATTTCACGGTGAGGAAGGCTTTATCATTGGCTATCCGCAACCTGATTGTCTTATCCGGATCAATCGAAAGATAGCATTGGGTTATATTTATTGCTCCGATGGACAGGTGTCTGAAATCACCTTTTATCAGAAACTTGCGTTCAGTTTCGGTTGCCATTTTTATTGTAAATTTAAATATTAATTTCATTGTTTAAATTTTCATTAAATCATTGTTCTCATGAATGTGAAGATTGAAAAGGAATGGAACTCAAAGCTTCAGGAGGAGTTTTCAAAGGAGTACTTCCTGAATCTTGCAGAATTTGTCAGGGAAGAATACAGAACAAAAACTATTTATCCCCCTGGTGGCCTGATTTTCAACGCCTTCAATCTGTGTCCTTTTCAGAATGTAAAGGCTGTTATAATAGGACAGGATCCATATCACGGACCAGGACAGGCGCATGGTCTCTGTTTTTCGGTAAAAGAAGACATTGATTTTCCGCCGAGCCTAATTAATATTTTCAAGGAAATTGAATCAGATTTAGGTATTCAGAGGCCGGTTAATGGAAACCTTGACCGTTGGGCTTCGCAGGGCGTACTGCTGCTTAATGCTACATTGACTGTACGGGCTCATCAGGCTGGTTCGCACCAAAAAAAAGGATGGGAACAATTTACTGATAGTGTTATAGCCAGATTAAATGCCGAAAAGACGAATTTAGTGTTTTTCCTGTGGGGTGCTTATGCACAGAAAAAAGGAGAATCAATCGACAGATCAAGACACCTCGTGCTGGAATCTGTTCACCCCTCTCCTCTTTCAGCCTCGAGAGGCTTCTTCGGGAATAAGCATTTCAGCAGATGCAATGAATACCTGAAAGCAAATGGTTTTGATCCTGTAGACTGGCGGTAGCATGTTTCTGGCGAAGCAAAAGAAAATCAGATAGAATTTATCGCCTTAGCTATAGTATCTTCAAGTTCAGCATATTCCTCGAACCCAACAGACAATCTTATCATGCCAGGTTCAGGATATTTGGCTCCCCAAACGGCTTCAACAGGCATCAGGATAGTGTGGGGATCGCCGAGAGTCGGAATCAGTTTTATTTTTTCAGAAACCAGCTCAATAAACTTGTCCCGTCTGCTTCTTTTCTCATCTTTATCCCTGCCGTCAAAATCGAAAGTTATCATTCCCCCTGATCCTTTCTTTCTGAATAAATTTTCTGCAATTCCGTGCGAAGGGTGATTTTTAAGGCCCGGGAACCATACTTTTATAACCTTGGGTGAGTTGTAAAGGTAATTTGCCAGATGATCAGCATTAGAACATTGACGTGAGAACCTTAATTCAAATGACTGAATCTGCGTCTGCAGCCTGTAGGCATCATCGGCTGAAAGAGTATGCCCAACAAATTTTCTGTATTCAATTGCAGCTTGCATGATTTGCCTGTCATTACCACATAATACTCCCGCAGTAAGATTTCCATGTCCTGAGAAATATTTGGTTGCACTATGAATCACTATATCAACACCATCGGAAAGTGGTTTATAAAGCCAAGGTGTTGCGAAGGTATTGTCAGTGATAACTTTTGTACCATGCTTCTTTGCAATAGCGGTTATTTTTGCGATATCGGCGACTATCAGCATCGGGTTCGAGATCGTCTCGATATAAAGTACTTCTGGTTTTATTTCTGAAAACGCTGAATCAAGCTTATTCATATCATAGGTCCCGTTTTCGGGAGTAAAATATTGTACATCAATTCCCCTTCTTGACTTCAGAACTGATTCTATAAATGAAATAGTGCCTCCATATATTTCAGTAAAAAAAAGCCATGGTCTGGTCACCTTTCCATGTTGGAAAATTGAAAGAGCATTGTCAATTGCAGACATTCCTGACTGTGTTAAAAGAGCCCATTCGCATCCCTCCAGTTTCATTATTTCCTCTTCAGCAGATACAACAGTAGGATTACGGTAACGTGAATAAATATACACATCTGGTTCACGTGAATGTTCTGTCTCCTTCTTAAAAGCTTCAGCTGTGGTTTTTGCATCATAAAGCTCAAAACCTGCATCTCTG
>Ga0302296_1001261_pt1 | contig 18610 bp, 9 predicted proteins | sample III_Fen_N3_1_FD_194546 | JGI IMG/M metagenome (GOLD analysis project Ga0302296, IMG submission 194546) | Peat permafrost microbial communities from Stordalen Mire near Abisko, Sweden - III_Fen_N3_1 | ecosystem: Environmental > Terrestrial > Soil > Wetlands > Permafrost | place: Sweden: Abisko...
TTTCAAATTTACGTTTGAATTTTTTCAATGCTCTTTCGATGTTTTCGCCTTCTTTTACTGGAACTACGATCATAATTAATTAAATTATTTGATATGTAAATTTTGTTTTTATTTCGGACTGCAAAGATAGATAATGATTTTTGAATGACAATAGGAAAATAAAAAAAAATGATGTTTTATTATTGTCCTACTTTTTTTTTTAGCGTCATTATTGCAGGTTTACCTAACCTTTGTGGCTATTTGAAGCTGTTTTGAGGCAGTTTGAAAATGATTCCACATTTTTGAACTGAAAGTGACGAGTATAATAATTTGTATGCTTTATATTAAAAATATATTGAAATGGCGAACATTTGCAAGAAAAGATACTGTCCTTCTGAAAATATAAGTCATATTACTGGTTCTGTTGATTTGATTAATAACCAATACTTTGCAAGAGTATCACTCCGTGAGTTTAGGTATGACTCACATTAGGATAAACTATTGATTCATTTATTAGCAGGTCTTTTGCTAAATATTTTAAGTCCATCGGTGAACTTACGGAACATAATGATTGTTAATATGGCAAATGTTGAATCATTTGAAGATGCTCTTCTCTATGGTGTTGAACACCGAATTCTGCTTCTAAAGGCAAGTAGCCTGCAATAAGTTTGCTATAGCGATAAAAGTATTGCGAAAAAACGACATATTAGCCATACAGAAAGAAGTCTATTATGGCTTTCTATGGAAAGTAAAGGTGATTTGTTGTTTAAATTTTGGAAGAAAATATATCATTCGAGACGCAAATAGATGTCGTATTGTCATAAAAATAAGTTTGCTTTTTTTGATGATGCAGTTTAGAGATTAGCTTGTGGAGTGCATAATTTCAGAAACACACAAAACGATAAATGCATGTTAATAATCGTAATAAATTCTATTTGTAATTGTTTTTTCTATCAAATATGATATTTATCCGAAATAATACTATATTTGCATTTAATATTTAGTTCATTTTTCACAAAGTGGGTTAAATAAACTTAAATATAACACGAAAATCACACATATTAATAAAATATATTTAGTGAATTATTTGCGAATATTTGTTAACTAAAATCACATTTAAAAACATGAAGTACAATGATAGCTATGTTGCAGCTTTGTTTCGATTGGTGATGCTATTACGATACTAATACTTTTTTTTTGCCTGATTTGAATTGGATTTTTTCTGGCTTTGACACTTTCTGGTATTGCTAACGACCGAGATTATAAATGTTGATCTATTTTCAGTTTTCATAGCTTAATTCTAAAAAAGAATTATAAATTGGGTATTTATTGAGGAATTTTATATATTTTTTCGCAGTTACAGTAGTGGCATTTATCGAATTGCACTTTAGTTAAAAAAAAAGCTTAATCCAATTGCAATAGTTTGTGAATGAGACTGTTTAACGTTTATTGTTTTGTCCCAATATGTGCTTGCGGAAAATGAAATTAAAATATAAATCTCTTTTTTTCTTTGAAATATAGACATGTTTTTAATTGTATTAATATTTATGTCGTTGTTGTTCAGTGTTTTATATGTTTTTTCTGCAAAGTGTCTCAAATTAAAACATAAATACCTAAATATTGAAATTTTAGTTTATCGAATTATTCTATATTTGCCTAAATGTGTTTAAGTATATAATACGATTTTAAAAAGAAGTTTTCTATATTTTTTTTTGAAAGATTGCATTATATTAAGCGCCATTTAGAGTATAAATAAATAAGATCAAAATAATTCAAGAATCTTTTAAATCTAAATTATCTTTAAATCAAAAAAATATGCAAATGAAAGACAGTAGTTGAAAACAAGAGAAACAGATTTTTGATATTAGCGATACTAATAATGCTAATAGTTTTATTTTTAAATAGTTTAATCAATTTAATTAACTGAAAAATGCAATGAATAAATTTTATAAGATTCTGTCATCGAGATTTCTTAAAAATATTGTCAGAAAATCGATATTGCACAGATTTTTATTTTCTTTAATGATGTTTTCTAGTGTTGCAGTAATGGCACAGAATTCAAAAACAATTAAAGGACAAGTTGTAGATGAAAAAAATGAGGCCTTAATCGGTGCAACTGTAAAGATTAAAGGTGTAGAGACAAGCGGGACTATTACTAATGCCAGCGGTCAATTTTCAATTAATGTGCCTGATGAAAAAAAGGTACTTGTTATCTCATATATTGGTTTCCAATCACAGGAGATAAATATAGCAGGAAAAACGACCATAAAAGTCCAAATGAAGGACAATAGCGCTCAAATTGGAGAAGTAATTGTTGTAGGTTTTGGACAACAAGCAAAAGCGAGTGTTGTTGGTGCAATTACTCAGGTAAAAGGTGATGTTTTAGAAAGAGCTGGTGGAGTTTCCAGTGTTGGTGCAGCATTAACAGGAAACCTACCCGGTGTGATTACGATGTCAACGTCAGGGATGCCTGGAGCTGAAGATCCACAGATTGTAATTCGTGGCACTAGCACATGGAACGATGCTTCACCATTAATTTTGGTTGATGGAGTTGAGCGTACAATGTCAGGTCTTGATATTACCTCAATTCAATCTATCTCTGTACTTAAAGATGCTTCTGCAACTGCTGTATATGGGGTTAAGGGTGCCAATGGTGTAATTCTTGTTACAACTAAACGTGGTGTCGAAGGAAAAGCAAGAATTGATATTTCTGCTTCTTCAACGATGAAAACTGTGTCTAAATTACCAAATAAATATGATTCTTATGATGCATTGTCATACAAGAATATAGCTTTGGAAAATGAGTTACCAGTTTCTTCAGGATCATGGAGCAAAATGTTACCTCAAGATATTGTTAGAAAATATCGTTATCCAGCAAATTTAGCTGAATCTGAACGTTATCCAAATGTAGACTGGCAAGATGTTTTGTTTAAACCAAGTGCTATGTCATATAATGTTTCTTTAAACGTTAGTGGAGGTTCGAATATTCTAAAGTATTTTACATCTGTCGATTATACACATGAAGGTGATATGATGCGCATTTGGGATAACGGACGAAATTATCAAACAGGATATGGTTATGATCGTTTGAATTTCCGTAGTAATCTTGATTTTAAAGTTACTTCTACAACCGGCATAAAAATCAATCTGTATGGATCAAGCGGATTTAGAAAAAGTACAGGTAATCAAAGCACTGGTAATGATTGGTATTTAACTCAACAATGGGCTGGTGCTTATAATGTTGCACCGGATGTATTCATGCCTAAATATTCTGATGGAGTTTGGGGTTATTATCCAAATGTGTCAAATGTTACAAACTCTGCTGCTTATACTACATTGGGTGGTGTTAATACTCAGATTGCAACTCGAATAACTACTGACTTTGTATTGGAACAAAATTTAGATTTTGTAACAAAAGGTCTTAATTTTAGAGGAAGTTTGTCTTTTGATAATTCTTTTACAGATTCAGGACGTGGTATTAACGATGCAAACAATAATGCTAAGTATAAATGGATAGATCCAAGTACAGGCGCTTCTGTTTATCAAAATCAGTTTGATACAAATAATAAATTTGATTATGCAACTAGTGTAAATTGGTCTTCACAAGGTGGTTCAGTTGGTGCAGGATCTGCATATAGACAAATGAGCTTACAATTGCAAGGTAACTGGAACAGAAGTTTTGGAGCTCATAATGTAAGTGCTATGGGGGTATTCACTCGTCAGGAAAATGCAACAGGATCAATGATTCCAAGTTATCGCGAAAACTGGGTGTTCCGTACTACTTATAATTATGCAACCAAATATTTCATTGAGTACAACGGTGCATACAATGGTTCTGAGAGATATGCTTCTAATAACCGTTTCGCATTCTTCAATTCAGGTGCAATTGGTTGGTTGATTTCAGAGGAGAAATTTATGAAACCTCTGACATTCTTGGATATGCTAAAATTGAGATTCTCTCTTGGAGAGCTTGGAGATGACAATGGAGCTGGACGTTTTGCATATCAAACTAACTGGTCGTATGGAGGTAACACTAATATTGACTTAAATGCTGGAGGTAGTCCGTATACACGTTATGTAGAAGGTGCTCCCGGTAACCCGGATATTCACTGGGAAGTTGTACGTAAAAGTAATATAGGTGTTGATTTTGCATTGTTTAAGAGTTTGTTGATTGGAACGGTTGAAATTTTCCAAGATAATCGTAGAGATATTATTGTTGATGGGAAAAGTCGTGCTGTACCACCTTATTTTGGACAAACGCCAACTTTAGCAAATTTAGGAAAAGCAAGGACTGACGGTTATGAAATAGAACTAAAATTTAATAAAGTTTTTGCCAATGGATTAAGATTATACGCTAATGCAAATATGACTCACGCAAAAAACGTAATCTTAGAAATTGATGATCCAAAGTTATACGATTCTTATTTGAAAAAGGCAAATTATATGATTGGTCAAAATAAATCATATATCAATTCTGGCTATGTAAACAATTATGATCAGATTTATGGTAGTGTTCAACATGACAAGAATGATACGCAAAAATTACCTGGAGACTATTATATCCTAGATTATAATGGTGATGGTGTAATTGATAGCAAAGATGTTGCACCTGTAGGCTTCTCCGGAACTCCTCTGAATACATACAGTACTACAATTGGTGTTGATTGGAAAGGATTTAGTGCTTTCGTACAATTTTATGGTGTAAACGATGTAACTCGTGAAGTAACACTTAATGACTTCTGGAGTCAATTGGATGTAGTATATGATCATGGAACATGGTGGTCAAAAAATAATACAACTGCCGATGTAACTCCATCACGTTTCTCGTCAACTCCGAGCTATAATGACGGTACACGTTATTTATGTGATGGTTCATACATCCGTTTGAAGAATGCTGAAATTGCATATACATTCAGTGGGCGCTCAATTAAGAAAATTGGTTTGAACAGCCTCAGAGTCTACGTTAATGGAAACAACTTGTGGGTATGGTCAAAAATGCCAGATGACCGCGAATCTAATTTCGGCGGCGGCGGTGGTGGAGGAGCTTATCCAACTGTGAAACGCTTTAATTTAGGTTTAAGATTATCTTTATAATTAAGTGTAAAATGAAAAAAATATATAAAACACTATTGAAAGGTGCTTTTCTTTCAATGATTATCGGATTTGCATCCTGTACTTCATATTTGGATAAAGCTCCAGATTCAGATGTTAATCCGGATGCAGCCTTCAAAAACTTTTCAAATTTTCAAGGTTTTGTTGAACAAATATATGCCTGTATTCCTGATAAAGAAAATAACTATTATACAACCTCTTTTAACTGGGGTGATGACGAAGTATTCAATTCTGAAGGAAACTGGCACACAACTGCTCAATTTGACTTGGGTAACTTTTGGGCGTGGCAATCGGAATTTCAGTCACAACCGGGCAACTGGTTTGATAAAGGATCTGTTAATATGAACAATGACAGAATGGGTCATGCATTATGGACTCAGGCTTGGTATTGTATTCGTGTAGCTAACCTTGGATTACAAAATCTGAGTAAAATGACAGAAGCAACAAACGAGGAAAGAGATCTGATTGCAGGACAATTGTATTTTTTCCGTGCTTGGTGGCATTTCGAAGCCATGGAGTATTTAGGTGGTTTACCTTATGTTGATCAGGTATTGCCAGCTAGTGGAACACTTACTTTACCACGCTTATCTTACAAAGAATGTGCCGATAAGGCTGCTGCCGACTTTAGAAAAGCCGCTGATTTATTGCCTGTTAACTGGGATGAAAAAGCTACTGGAAAAAGAACTTCAGGTAAGAATCAACTTCGTATTAATAAAATTATGGCGTTGGGTTATTTGGGTAAAAATTATTTGTGGGCTGGAAGTCCTTTGCAAAAAAATGGTGCTCAATTAGGTGCAATCGCTTCAGGAAAAACCTATGCTTATGATGTAGATTATTGCAAAAAAGCTGCAGATGCTTTTGGTGAGATATTGGCAGCGGTTGAAACCAATCAAACACAATATTCGTTAGCACAGTTTAAATACCAAGCAGGAACAGGTAATTTTGTTAATCAAGGTGTCTATGACCACAAAAAGGCAGCTGATGCATCAACTTGTTTTTCGGATATTTTTGTAACAACAGGTCAAGGTTGGCTGATGCCAGGCTCAACAGAAGCAATCTTTAGAGGAATTCATCCCGGTGTAAACTCTGCTTCTTGGCGTTTTGCTCAAACTTGGGGTCCGAAAAACAATCAGCTTGTTGATGGTGATGTTATTATTCATCAACCAACTGCTAATTATGTAAATTTCTACGGAATGGCTAATGGTTTGCCTTTGAATGATCCGAATTCTGGTTTTGATCCTACGAAACCTTTTAAAAATCGTGATCCGAGATTCTACCATGATATCATGTTTGATGGATTTAAATTTATCAATGGTTCTTTAGCTGCTAATGATGATCCATCACTTCGTTATTTGGATCTTAAATCAGGCGGAGCAACCCGAACAGTTAATAATGGAAGTAGAACAGGATATTTTGCACAAAAATTAGTACCTCATCAAAATAATAGAATTGATAAAATGTATGATTGGAGTGGTAATGAAACCTGTTACTTGCCTTATATGCGTTTAGCTGATATATATTTAATGTATGCTGAAGCATGTTCTGCAATAGGCGGTGCAACTACTGCATCAACAACTTATACTGTTTTGACAGCTGAAAATGCAATCAATAGACTTCGTGATCGTTGTGGTGCAGGGCACGTAGCTGCGCAATTTACAAGTGATTCTAAAAAGTTTATGGACGAAGTACGTAGAGAACGTGCAGTTGAATTAGCTTTTGAAGGTTTTCGTTTTAATGACTTACAAAGATGGTTGTTGTTGACAGAATATCCTTATAATGTTAAGACCTCTCAAGAGTTTTCAAGAGTTGAAAATGCTGCATTTTATACGACCAATGATCCCAAAGATGCAAGAGTTGCTAACTGGAAAGAATCTGTTTTATTGACACGTCCATTGGGAACAAAGCATTATTGGCTTCCTATGAAAATTAAGGATGTGGCATTGTACCCCGGATTTGGTCAAAATCCAGGTTGGTAATTCAATTGACTTATAATGTTTAACAACAAATGAATAAACGATGAAACATATACAAATAAGATTCATTTTATGCGTGATGTTAGCCTTTGCTTCGATTAACTTTATTGAAGCAAAACCATCTGCCAGTAATGAAGCTGATTCTCTGAAAAGTTCAAAAAATTCCCCAGTGCAGCTTGCTTTTAGAAAAGTGGCTCAGAAGGATTTATTGGGTAGTATTTCGGTAGTTGATGTACAAGAGTTAACAAAGAAGAACTATAACACATATAGTTTGGATAACATGCAAGGTTATGTTGGCGGTTGGAATGGAGCTTCACTTTGGGGTATGGATAGCTACCTGGTTTTAATTGATGGAGTCCCACGTGATGCTAACAATATCGATCCTACTGAAATTGACAAAATTACCTTTTTAAAAGGTGCTGCAGCTTCTGCTTTATATGGAAGTAGGGGCGCTAAGGGAGTCGTTATGATTACCTCAAAAAGAGGTCAGATTGGTGATAATAAAATTGAGGTACGTGCTAATACAGGTCTTTATGCAACCAAAACTTATCCAAAGTACTTAGGTTCAAGTGAATACATGACGCTTTATAATGAAGCACGTACAAATGATGGTTTGTCTTCACAATATACTTCGGAAGATATTTATAACTTCAGTACCTCTTCTAACAAATATCGCTATCCGAACATTGATTTCTATTCGGATGAGAATTTAAAGAAGACTTACAATCGTTCGGAGGTTATAGCTGAATTATCAGGAGGTAATGCCAGATCTCAATACTATGCAAATGTTGGTTATTATACCCAAGATGATTTATTTAAGGTGGGTCAGGGTAAAAATAACAATACCAATAGACTGAACGTTAGAGGAAATGTTGATTTTCAATTAACAGATTTTATTAAAGCTTATGTCAATGCCAATGCAACTTTCTATAACAGTAGAACTAATAAAGGAAACTATTGGAGTGGTGCAAGTACTTTAAGACCAAATCGTCTTAATCCTCTAATTCCTATTAGTTATATTGATAAGAATGATGTTAATAGCATGACATACGTAAATAACTCATTGTTTTTAATTGACAATAAGTATATACTAGGTGGTTTACAGTCAGATTTGACTAACGTGTATGCTGATATGTATGCTGGGGGATATAGTCAATGGACTAGCCGTCAATTTCAATTTGACACAGGATTTGATGTTGATTTGAAGGGTGTTTTAAAAGGACTTTCCTTTAAAACCATGTTTGCAATTGATTATGCAACAGCCTATACACAGTCATACGATAATACTTATGCTATCTATGTACCTACATGGTCAAATTACAACGGTGTAGATGTAATCAATAATCTTACTAAATATTCGACTGATAAAAAATCAGGAACCCAGAATATTAGTAATCCATCAGATAGAATAACTACAACCTTTTCAGCTCAATTTGATTATGTTACATCTATTAACAAAGTGCATAACATTTCAGCTTCATTGATTGCATCAGGTTATCAGTTAACTCAATCGGATTATCATAAACCAACCAATGCTAATGTGGGTCTTTTGTTGGGTTATAATTATCAGAATAAGTATTACGCCGATTTTGCGGCTTCAATACCTCACTCTGCAAAATTACCAGTAGCAAATAGAGATAGAATTTCTCCGTCATTGACGTTAGGTTGGAATCTTGCAAAGGAAGGTTTTCTTCAGAATTCAACCGTTGTTAATGATCTTAGTTTAAGTGCTTCAGGAAGTATTTTGAATACAGACTTGGATATAGATAAGTACTATCTTTACACAGATAATCTGACTCAAAACTCTGATTGGTTTGGCTGGTATGATGGTTCTGGTGATAGAGCGGTTATTATGACCCGAAGCGCAAACAAAAACCTTTCATATGCTCAACGTAAGGAATTCTCAGCCAATATTAAGGCAGGTTTGTTTAATAATTTGATTACAGTTGATGCTTCATATTTTACGAATAGGTATGAAGGAGTTGTTGTACAAGCACTAAATCAATTCCCGTCATACTTTGCTTCGGGTAATTCAAATTTGGTTCCTTACATTAACTTCAATAATACTGATAGAAATGGATTTGATGTGTCTTTGAATTTTAACAAGAAGATTGGTCAGGTTGCTGTTTCATTGGGTTTGAATGCTACGTATTATCAAACGCTGGCAAGCAGATATGATGAATTACAAAATAATCCTACAAACCTGCTTAGAACAGGAAAAGCTTATGATGGTCTTTGGGGACTTAAGTGTTTGGGATACTACAACAGCACAGAAATTGCTGCAATTGATGGTTCACCAGCTCACCCTAAACCAGCATTTGGAGATGTTAAATCAGGTGATTTGAAGTATTTAGATGTAACCGGAGATGGAGTTATCGATGCTAAGGACGAAGTTTTGTTAGGAAGAAATGGTGCTTATGGTAATCCACTTGTATTTGGTGCTAACCTTACATTGAAGTATAAGAACTTTACCCTATTTGCTTTAGCTACAGGTGGCTCAGGTTCATATGCAATGAAGAGTAGTTCTTATTTCTGGGTGTATGGTGAAGGGAAATATTCAGAGGTTGTACGAGGACGTTGGACTCCTGCAACAGCATCTACTGCTACTTTCCCTCGTCTGACAACACAAAGTGGTGCTAACAACTTCAGAAATTCAGATTATTGGATGTATTCTACAGATCGTTTGAATATCTCAAAAGTTCAGTTGACTTACGATTTCCCAGCAAAAATGTTTAAGGGTTCTTTCATTCATAACATTTCTGCTTATGTAAGTGGATCGGATTTATTGACTATTTCTAAAGAACAAAAGATTTTAGAAATGTTTACACAATCTGGTGCGCCACAGACACGTTTCTATAATCTAGGATTAAAAGTAACATTTTAAATATTATGAAAAGAGAATTTAAAGTTATGAAAAATATATTGAAACTTCTGGTTCTTGTACCTCTATTCACAGCGTGTGATGATTTCTTCACACCTGGTATTGAAAATATACGGGATAAATCGCCTTTGGCTTACGAACCGTCGTTTTCGCAAGGGGTGTTGGAAAGTGCCTATAATTCGATGCCTTATTTTAATGGTTCAGTAACAGATGTTGCAACAGATGATGCTGTATCAAATGATTTGAAGAATGATTATTTGAGAAGTGCAACAGGATCTTGGTCTTCAGTTAATAATCCATTTTCCTATTGGGTGTCTGGAAGACTTTCCATACAATATGCAAACTTGTTTTTGCAAACTGTGGATACGGTAAAATGGACTGATGTTCCTAGAATCAAAATTATGTTCAGGGACAGATTGAAAGGCGAAGCATATGCTATCCGTGCTTTCCAGAATTATGCTTTGCTTAGAGCACATGGTGGTTGGACAAAAAGTAATAAATTGTTAGGAATTCCTCTTTTGACTAAACCTGAAGATACGTTTTCAAATTTTAATTTGCCACGTAACACATTTCAGGAGTGTCTAGATGCAATTTATTCTGACATTACAACTGCTTTAAACTTATTACCTGTAGATTACGGAGATATAAGCTCTACGGCTAATATACCTGCTAAATACTCTGCTATTGGAGTTGATAATATAGGTGATTATAATAGAGTTTTTGGAAGTCATATGCGAGGACGTCTCACAAGCAGAATAGTTGAAGCTATTAGAGCTCAAGTAAGCTTATTGGCTGCTAGTCCTGCATTTAAGGATGGAAACAATGTGACTTGGGCTAAAGCGGCTGATGATGCAGCAACAGTATTAGATCGGATTAATGGTACTAGCGGATTACAAATTGCAACACCTAATACAAATCCGGCTGTTCCATCAGGAAGTACATGGTATACTAATGCAACTGAAATCACTAATTTAGGTTCAGGTGTGAATTCGCCTGAAGTTATTTGGAGACCGAATTTGAGCGATGCAAATACAAACCCTGAATCAGATTTGTATCCTCCATCTTTATTTGGAAAAGGAAGAATTAATCCTTCTCAGAATTTAGTGGATGCTTTCCCTGCATCAAATGGATTTCCTATTTCTGACCCATTAAGCAATTACAACCCTCAGAATCCGTACGCCAACAGAGATCCACGATTGACGCAATATATTGTTTTTAATGGAAGTACACAAGCTTCTACTAATGGTAGCGTGATTACCGGAACATATGGGACAGCAGCGACAACTCCATCGTTTGTTGATGGGATTAACTATCAATCTGGGTCATCTACTCGTACGGGTTATTATTTGAGAAAAACAACCAGAAATGATGTGAATTTGGATCCGAAATCAACTACCGGACAAAAACATGATTATGCAAGAATCCGATATACGGAGATTTTCTTGAATTATGCAGAAGCTGCCAATGAAGCTTGGGGACCAACAGGAACAGGAAATCACGCTTATAGTGCTTATGATGTTATCAAGGTTATTAGAAAGCGAGCACTTAATTTGGCTACCGATACATATTTGGAATCAATTAAAAATGATCAATCAAAAATGAAAGATTTGATTCGGAATGAACGTCGTTTGGAATTATGTTTCGAAAATATTCGTTTCTGGGATTTAAGACGTTGGAAAGTTGATTTATCAGTTTTGAATCAACCTATAAGCGGTATGCAAATTGATAAAGTAGGTAATGTTCTTAAATATACTCCAATCGTTGTTGAAAATAGAAGCTTTAAAGCTGGTGCATGGTATGGACCAATTCCTTATTCTGAAACTTTAAAGTGGAGCGCATTGGAACAAAATGCTGGTTGGTAATCTTTAGGATAACTAATAATTGTAAATATTTAAAATATGAAGAAATATAATTTAATATCTATACTTTGCGTAGCATTCTTTGGTTTGTTTGTAGCGTCATGTAAGAATGAGTCAGTATCATTTCCTGATTACAAATTTTCAACAGTGTATTTTGCATACCAAACTCCTGTTAGAACAATTGTATTAGGTGAGGATACTTATGATACAAGCCTAGATAATGCACATAAGTGTGAAATTTATGCTACTATGGGTGGTGTTTATGCTAACAAAAAATCTATTAATATTGATTTTGTAGTAGATAACACTTTATGCGATTACTTGAATTTTGCAGATGGAACACCTGTAAAGGCTATGCCTTCAAGTTATTATTCGTTGGCTTCTAATAAGATTGCTTTAGATCATGCTCTGCAAGGAGCAGTGGGGGTTCAATTAACCGATGCTTTTTTTGCTGATTTAAAATCTCTGACAAACACCTACGTGATTCCTTTAAAAATGACTAACGTAACTAATGCGGATTCTATTCTTTTAGGTAAAGCCAAAACTTCTGGAGCAGCATTGACTAATTTAGCAGCCTGGGATATTCAACCTAAGAATTATGTGCTTTACTGCGTTAAGTTTATTAACACGTGGCATGGTATTTATTTGCGTAGAGGAGTTGATGTGGTTAGTACATCAACAACTCCAGTTATCAGACATAAACAATATGTTGAGTATAGTGATTTAATTTCACTATCATCTTTGTCGTTGTCAGATATCTCATTCCCTCTTGCAATAACAAATGCTGACGGGACAGATGTTGGATTTAAGTTTAAGCTTACATTTGATCAGAATAGTAAATGTACTGCTGCTCCTTATTCTACATCTTATCAAGTTAATGATTCAGTACGAGTTTATAATGTAACAACTACTGGTAACGGTACGTTTGTGAAGAAGGGTGAGAAGAATAGTTGGGGAAATACTGATCGAGATGGTTTATATCTGAAATATAACTATGGATTAGTTATAGAATCTACGCACAAGAATAAACCAACTGTAACGCAAAACATTCAGGTAAGTACAACTGATACACTTGTTGCGCGCAACAGAGGTGTAGCTATTGAGACATTCACTCCAGTTTATACTAAGTAATTTAATGTTTAGATTATGAAATATATGAAATGTTATAATAAAATAGTAATTGCTGCATTAGCATTGTTCTCTTTTGCTTCATGTGCAGATTTTAGTATGTTGGATTTTGCTACTCCAGCTAAACCAATAAGTATCGCACAATTGGATTCTTTAAAGCTTGGGAGTTATAATCCGTTAAAGTCTTATGTTGACACAGCTACATTTAAACTTGGATGTGGAGTTACAGCTACAGATTTTAATCTAAAAGGAACTTTGTATCGGATGATTATGTCCAACTTTAATGAGATAACTCCATTGTCAGAAATGAAACATGGATCCATTGTTGGTGATGATGGTACTGTTAATTTTAGTAATCTTGATGCTTTACTTCTTTCTGCAAAAGCAGCAGGTATTTCAGTATATGGACATCCATTGTGTTGGCACTCTAACCAAAATGCAACATATCTGAATAAAACGATTGCACCATATCTGACAGGAACACCAGCACCACAATATGTGCCTTTCTGGTCTCAAAATTTTGAACCGAATACACCTAACGCATCTGGATCTGCTTTTACTATCGCTGGTGGAACTACTGGTTACACAGCTGATGGAGGAGGCAAGGGGGGAGTAGGTAGGGCTCTGACCATAACAAATACAGCAATTCAAGCAAATGACTGGAATGTTCAACTTTTCATAACTTTTCCTAAGGCCGTTAAAACGGGAGATAAGATAAGATTGACTATGGATATAAAATCAGATGCCAACGCTTCATATGGTACTCAAGCTCATACTGCTCCAGGTGCTTATAAGTTCTATGATTTCTTTGGGACACTTAGTTCTACTCCTACATGGACAACATATGTCAGGGAAATAATAGTTTCTAGTAGTCAAGATGGTTGTAATACAATTGCGTTTAATCTTGGTAAAAATGCTACTACTTATTATTTTGATAATGCCAATGTTGAATTCTATGATCCAAATTATGGTGCTACAGCTGAATGGACTCCTGTGCAGAAGGCAGCTATTATTGACACTCAATTAGATTTGTGGATTTCTAAAATTGTAAATGAGTGTAAAACTTCTGTAAAAGCTTGGGATGTGATTAATGAGCCAATGGCAGACGATATTACTGACCCTCTACAATATACTCTCAAAACTGGAGTTGGAAAAACTAAAGCGGCAGATGAGTTTTATTGGCAGGATTATATTGGCAAAGATTATGCAGTCAAGGCAATTACATATGCTCGCAAATACGGCAATGCAACTGATAAATTGTTCGTCAGTGATTATGGCTTGGAAAGTATTGATCAGAATAAATGTAAAGGTTTGATTAATTACATCAGCTATATCGAAAGCAAAGGAGTAAAAGTTGATGGTATTGGAACTGAGTTACATGTTACGTTGGGACAAACTTCGTTAGATGGAATTAAATTAATGTTTAAAAACCTAGCGAATACCGGAAAACTTATCAAGATTACTCAACTTGATATGGGTGTTCTTGGTACCGGAGGTGCTAATTTGCTTACAGCCAATGTGACTTTTGATCAATTGAAACAAATGTCAGATTTATACAAAGAAATTGTAAAAGCTTACTTTGCTTTGATTCCAGCTACACAGCGGTATGGTATTACTGTTTGGTCTCCGCTTGATAGCCCAACTGGTACTGCTGTAAGGGTAGGAGAACCATTAGGATTGTGGTTTGCCACCTTAAATTCTACTGGTAACACAAATAGTACTAGTACTACCATAGCACGCAAACCAGCTTATGCAGGATTTGCTAATGGACTTCAAGGTAAATAATACTATCTTTTAATACTTAAAAGAGCGATTCGATTGAATCGCTCTTTTTTTTTGTCGTGTTTTTTAGAGGATCTAATCTCAAAGCGCAAGAATTGTAAATTTAATATATAATTAGGTAAAACCATTATTCAATTACCAATTAGTGTTGAAATATAGCATAAAAGTTTTTATATTTGTATGTGATTTTAAATTCTAAAATTTAGCCACTTTCGTGCTAACTTTTTTTGTTGAAAATGAATAATTATATAAAAATAATCAATAAAATGAAACAACCAAGGTACTTAGTTCCCCACTTATTCACAGCCGACCCATCGGCTCACGTTTTTAACGGTAAAATTTATATTTATCCTTCGCACGATATCGAATCGGGTATTCCTGAAAATGATAATGGAGACCATTTTGATATGCGTGATTATCACATTTTCTCGATGGATAGTATCGATGGTGAAGTGACAGATCATGGTGTGGCGTTGGCTGTAAAAGATATTCCATGGGCAGGTCGTCAGTTGTGGGCACCTGATGTTGCTTTTAAAGATGGTAAATATTACCTGTATTTCCCATTAAAAGACAAAAATGATATTTTCAGAATTGGTGTTGCTGTGAGCGACAAACCTGAAGGCCCTTTTGTGCCTCAAAGCGATCCGATTAAAGGTAGCTTTACTATCGATCCTGCTGTTTTGCAAGAAAATGATAATGATTATTATATTTATTTTGGAGGATTGTGGGGTGGTCAACTCCAACGGTATCGTAATAATAAGGCTATTGAAAACCCTGCTGAGCCGGCAGACAATGAAGATTCACTGTGTGCACGTGTAGCAAAATTGAGTGATGATATGCTCCAATTTGCAGAAGAACCACACGATGTTCTGATTCTGGATGAAAATGGTAAACCGCTTACAGCAGGTGATCATGATCGTAGGTATTTCGAAGGTCCTTGGATGCATAAGTACAACGGGAAATACTATTTCTCTTATTCGACAGGAAACACACACAAGTTATGTTATGCCATTGGAGATAATCCTTACGGACCATTTACCTATCAAGGTGTTATTTTGACTCCTGTGGTTGGTTGGACCACGCATCACTCTATCGTTGAGTTCGAGGGTAAATGGTATCTTTTCCACCACGATAGTGTACCTTCGGGAGGTAAGACATGGTTACGAAGCATTAAAGTCGTTGAATTGGAATATAACGAGGATGGAACAATCAAAACCATTGAAGGTATTGCAGAATAAGTTTGAATAAACAGCACAATAGATGGAAAAAACATGGCGCTGGTTTGGGCCAAATGATAAGATTACACTTGATATGCTTCGACAAATAGGTGTAGAAGGTGTTGTGACGGCTTTGCACGATGTTCCGAATGGAGAGATTTGGACATATGAGGCTATTTCAGCTCGTAAGGATTATATTGAGAGCTTTGGGCTTCGTTGGTCTGTGGTTGAAAGTCTTCCCGTTTCGGAAAGTATAAAATATGCTGGTCCTGACCGAGAACGTTTACTTTCTAATTATAAAATAAGCTTAGCTAATCTGGGTAGAGCAGGAATTAAAACGATTTGTTATAATTTTATGCCAGTCATTGATTGGATTCGTACGGATTTGAACTATAAGTTAGAAGATGGGACTTATACTTTGTATTTTGATAAAGTAAAATTTGCTTACTTCGATTGTTATATTCTGAACAGACCCGGTGCTGATAATGATTATTCTGCTGAAGAAATGATGCAGGTAAATGAGCTGAATAAAACAATAACCGAAGAAGAACGTGCCGAACTGGTCAATACCATTATCGTAAAAACGCAGGGTTTTGTAAACGAAAACTTCAAAGGGAATGTAAATAAACCGGTCGAATTGTTTAATGAATTGCTAGCCTTGTACAAAGGAATAGATAAAGAACAGTTAAGAGAAAATCTGAAATATTTTCTAAACGAAGTAATTCCGGTTGCGGAAGAGTACGGGGTTAATCTTTGTATCCATCCGGATGATCCCCCATTCCCAGTGTTGGGATTACCCAGAATTGTAGGTAATGCCGAGGATATTGATTGGATATTGGATGCTGTGAAAAGTGATAACAATGGATTGACATTCTGTGCAGGTTCTTTAAGCTCAGGTAAGCACAATGATGTTCCTGCTTTGGCAAGACGATTTGCCAAACGTGTTCATTTTGTTCATTTGCGGAGTACAGAGGTGGCTGATAATATGAATTTTATGGAAGCCTCTCACTTGGAAGGCCGGGGTCACCTGGTGGAATTGGTGAAGATATTTGAAACCGAGAAACCTGGTTTGCCAATGCGCGTGGATCATGGGAAACTGATGCTTGAGGATGTAAACAAACAATACAATCCGGGATATTCATTCCTGGGTAGAATGTATGCTTTAGCACAGATTTCGGGAATAATGGCTGCCGTAAAACAGAATTTGTAATTTAAAATAAAAAAATATGAATGAATTATTTAGTATTGAAGGCAAAGTTGCCATCATTACGGGTGCAGGTGGAGTTTTGGGTGGAAGCATTGCCAAGAGTTTTGTAAAAGCAGGAGCCAAAGTTGTTGCGATGGATATTCGTCAGGAAAATCTTGATGCACGAGTGGCTGAACTTACTGCCGAAGGGGGTGAAGTGATAGGTGTGCTAGGAAATGTGCTCGATATTCCGAGTCTGGAAGATGCTGCCAAACAAATAATTGAAAAATGGGGAAGAATTGATATTCTTTTAAACATTGCCGGAGGTAATATTCCCGGTGGAACACTGACTGAAGATCAAACTTTTTTTGATATGAAAATTGCCGATTGGGATAAAGTGACCAACCTGAATATGAATGGTACAGTTTACCCAAGTTATGTTTTTGGCCGGTATATGGCTGAGCAGAAGTCCGGTAGCATTATCAATATTTCATCGATGGCTGCACTCCAGTCGATTACCAGAGTTCCGGGATATTCGGCAGCAAAAGCAGCAGTGAGCAACTTTACCATGTGGCTTGCGCTCGAAATGTCTTTGAAGTTTGGTGATGGTATTCGTGTAAACGCAATTGCTCCAGGATTTTTTATTGGCGATCAGAACCGGAATGTTCTTATCAATCCTGATGGATCATTGACCGATAGAAGTTTAAAAGTAATTGCTAACACGCCGATGCGCCGATTTGGAGATATAAACGAGTTGAACGGTGCGGTGCAATTCCTTTGCTCTGAAGCCGCCAGTTTTATCACTGGAGTTGTGCTGCCTATCGATGGTGGGTTCAGTACTTTTAGCGGGGTTTAAACCACCTTTGAAATTGATATATCAAAAGGCTTATGCTATTTCGGCGTAAGTCTTTTGTTTTTAAATCATAAACATGCAAGTAATAAAATAAGGCATGGCAGAAGTCATAATGCCGGTAGCTAATTTAAAACTATCCGTTTTGTAGAAAACAAAAACCAGTGCTAAGTTTGGCATGACTGAAAGCAGAAGTAATTTGGCCAATAAAACACTGGGGTAAAGTTGTTTTAAAGCTTCGAAAAAAGACAAATCGCCCGGATAAAATTTGCTCAAATAGAACCACATAAACAGTGCCGGAACAATTAATCCGGGAATAAAACCATACAGAAAATGATTAAATTTACTCATCGACTTCAGATTTCCCAATTACGAATGGCTGTCATGGCATCGTATGCTGTCATATCAATTTTGGTTGGTACGATTGAAATATAACCTTTGGATAACGCCCATTCATCGGTTTCTTTGTTCTCAGGTTCATGATTTTCAAAATTTCCGGTCAACCAAAAGTATGCACGTCCCTGAGGGTCGGTTCGTTTCGCAAATTCTTTCGTCCAACGCCCATCACATTGGCGGGCAACTTTTATCCCTGCAATTTTTCCTTTTGGAGCATTTACGTTGAGGCAAACGCCATGAGGCAAAC
>Ga0302296_1001265_pt1 | contig 18571 bp, 16 predicted proteins | sample III_Fen_N3_1_FD_194546 | JGI IMG/M metagenome (GOLD analysis project Ga0302296, IMG submission 194546) | Peat permafrost microbial communities from Stordalen Mire near Abisko, Sweden - III_Fen_N3_1 | ecosystem: Environmental > Terrestrial > Soil > Wetlands > Permafrost | place: Sweden: Abisko...
ACTTAACATCGGGTGAAAAGAACAGCACCTGTGAATTCAATAGAGCCTAAATGTTGATGGCCAAATGCAATAAAAATGCCTGCCTATAACACTACCCAAACCACAGCCGCTAAGGCGGCCGCGGTCTGGCTACCCGTTAGGCGGCATTAAAGAGTCGCATATTTCATCATTTACCTAATTTTTCAAATAAGAGAATATGAAGAGCACAAGCTTAATGTTCATTTTAGTAATTCTGTCAATTGGTTGTAAACAACAGAAAAAACAAATGACTGCAGATGATTTAAGAAAGGATCATTTGGTTTACAAACAGATGTTCTTTGACGGAATGAAAAACGAATCTTCAGCGCCCGATTTTCTTGTTTTTAATGCAGTGGATGTTGATTTTAATGTCGAGAAAGAGTTCTGTTGTGAAAGAAATAAATTTCATTCAGATAGATATCTTTCGATTAATAATTCTCCTGATAAAGCCTTCGTAACTGTAAACATGACGCATAGTCAATTCGTAGAAATCGGTGCTGCATACTATAATTTAAATACCGTTGATTCACTTTTCAGAGTTTATCCACCTACATTCATTGATTCTGTTTATAAAGATTATTTGCAAGGTAAGAATTTTAAGTTTTTGACCGTATTGTCGAATAAATTCTATTTTCCATACATCCAACATATATTCATACTTAACAGGATTCCAGTGTTTAGAGATTGTGAAAGTGGATATTTTTGTATGAGGAATCACTAGTGGGTACTAAAAAATAAAATTCGTTCTTTGAAACTCTTTGTACATCGCAGTTGTAGCGTTTTTTTGTAGCGTGACGATTTGAAATGAAAGTTTGGTTTTTAGCTTTGTGAAAAGCAAAATACCATGAATCAAGGCAAGTACGTTTTCGCTCAGCTTACAGATTTTCTACCCCGCAGGGTGTTCGACAGGTTCGTTGAAATCCATGGGGGCAACAAATATGTAAGGTCTTTCACCTGTTGGAACCAGATGCTTTGCATGGTATTTGGTCAGTTGACTTCTAGGGATAGTATGCGTGATTTGATGCTTAGCCTTGAGGCTCACAAATCCAAATACTACCATCTAGGATTTGGCCAAACGGTCACCCGAAGGAATCTGGGGAAGGCAAATGAGAACCGAAGTTGTAAAATCTTCGAGGAATTCGCCTATGCCCTTATCGATGAAGCTCGCCATAGTTGCTACCGTGACGATTTCGAGGTAAAGGTTGACGGCAACGTTTATGCTCTGGATTCCACAACCATTGACCTTTGTCTGAGCGTCTTCTGGTGGGCGGAGTTTAGGAAACATAAGGGAGGAATCAAGCTTCACACCTTATATGATGTGAAGACCAACATCCCGAGTTTCCTTTATATCACGACAGCCAAAGTGCACGATGTCAATATATTGGATCTTATCCCATTGGAAGTGGGTAGCTTCTATATCGTTGACATGGGCTATATCGACTATCAGCGACTCTACCGAATCCACACCCATGGATCATTCTTTGTCACCAGGGCCAAGGATAATATGCGCTTTAAGCGAATGTATTCTAGGAAGGTGGACAAAACGGCAGGAGTGTTAAGCGACCAAGTCGGTAAGCTTGAAACTTACCAATCAAGCAAACATTATCCAGAGAAGCTGAGGCGTATCAGGTTTTACGATGAGGTAACCAAGTTGGAGTTAGTCTTTATCACGAACAACACCATGCTGGAAGCCTCCGAGATAGCCTTGCTTTACAAGAAACGTTGGCAGGTCGAACTGTTTTTCAAGTGGATGAAACAGCATCTGAAAATCAAAACCTTTTGGGGTACGAGTATCAATGCTGTCAAGATCCAAATGTATTGTGCGATCATAACCTTCTGTTTGGTTGCCATTATTGGTAACAAACTGAAAGTAGAGCGTCCAATCTACGAAATCCTACAAATTCTAAGCATCTCTCTGCTGGACAAAACTCCTATAAATGAGATACTTACGAAATGCGATTACAAAGATGTCAAAGAACCAGATTATAAACAATTAATAATCAGTGGGTTTTAAGTGCCCACTACTGGTTTCTTGTTTAAAAGGTTTTAAGAATGTCTCAGTTTCCTTTATAGTTTCCATATCAGTTAGTAAATCATCTACTCTATTAATTAGTATATCATCTACTCTATTAATTTTTAATAGGGTAATTATATTGGCCTGATGGTGGTTACATGATTTCTTTACTACTTTGATAAACCCATGCTTTTCTAAAATATAGAATGCTCCTTTAAAGGTGTTATAGCTTTGGACCCCCATGCCTTCCATGCATTGTCTTGCTGGCACACTGAATTTTTCTTTCCATTTCAACGAATTACACAAATCCACCAGATAGAAATAAAGAGCAGATACAGTCGGTCTGAAATCTTCAGGATGCTCAAAAGCCCAAGCGAAGAAATCTCGGCTTAAGTCGTAACCGTTAAGTGCTTTCTGTTCAGCCATAACAATCTACTTTCTTCCTCCGTTTTTCTTACCGGCAAGTTCTAAAGCCAGATCAGCCCGGCACACAATGACACGGCCACATTGAGAAATTGCTTGGTCAATTTTTCCGCTTTTCTTAATCTTTGAGGCTGTTGGCTTTGAGCAGTTGAACAGTTTGGCAATCCCATTAATTCCGTAAACAAGATTTTCGGGTTGGTTTTTGTCCGATTGGCCCACTTTGTTATCAACATTTAGAGTTGACTCACCTAAGAACACCTTGAATTGCTTCAGTAGGTTGTCGTTAAACTCTTCGGTGGTCATATCACTTACAAGCTTTGGTGTATCCTTGCTATTCATGCTATTCCGTTTTATTGTGTTTTACTATTGGCACAAATGTATCTAAGTTGCCACTGATAATTATCACATAAACAGCCATTTAGTTCTACCTGTTTAGGTGGATTTAGGTGGATTTAGGAAATAAAAAGTCCCGAAAACACAAGCTTTCGGGACTTAAATAGTAGGTGGAAAAGTTTATTTTCTAATTGGGTCAATTACGTTGATTTTATCAAAAACAATATGAAAATCGGGGGCATAGACACCAATACCTTTAGCCTTTAATAATTTTTTGGTTATAGGATTTCCTTTTAATTTGAATAAAAGCTTTGTGTCTTTTCCGTTTTGATCAACCTCCTCCCCATTGGTATTCCTTTTAACATAGTATGGAATTTTTAAAATATCTCCAACCTCAACATCATTTGAAAAGTATCTGATAAACCTGTAAAGGTCGCTCTCTGACCCAATCCAATTGATTAAGGGTGTTGATGGCCTTATATTCATTGAATCGATAAACTTTTTCTCTGTGGTGTTTGGAATGTTTTTCTTAATTGCTTTGTATATTGTGCTGAGTTGTTCGGGAGTGTAGTTGTGCCCAAAAGGTTTATCTGTATGGTTATTATCGTCCTTTAGACTAACACCTAAGTGAGTTTTCAAATCATCGATAAAAGCTGGCACCTTTTGCAAGCCGAAAAATACTTCCTCAATAATATCCAGACACGCATCACCTTCGGTTTTATCAAGCATGCCCTTAGAAACAAGTTCTATGATGTTTGTTTTAAATATTTCATGTTGAGATTTAATTACTTCTATAGTTTCTAATACAGGGCTAATTATGTTTGTAAAAAGCATCGAATACTCGGGAAATTCCGCAATTGTTGGGCAATTATCATATAGCTCCTTTTTGATATTTTCAAATGAGTAGTGTTCTACATCTTTATATATTTGATTAAACGATTTCTCGGTTTCATCTCCTTTCACGATCATTTTGGAATCATCAAAAGTATTTTCGAATTCCCATTCTTTAATAATTGACGATACAGAATTAGCCCATACCAATTCCAACTTTTGTAAAACAATGTATGATGAGGCCAGGCTATTTAAAAAAGATCGTTTGTTATATTTAAAAAGAGTGTTCGGCTCAATACACACTAATGCATATTTTAGATAATCCGTAAATCCTTCTGTATTAATAAATTGCATCATATCACTTCAAATTAAATTTGTTCATTTCCTGTTTTTTCAACTCATCAACGATTTTGATATACGGCTTCATGGCTGAGTAATCTGAGTGGCCAGTAAAGGACATCACGACTTCTGCCGGGATGCCCAAGTGTAAAGCAATTACGATGAATGTCCTGCGTCCGCAATGAGTTGTGAGTAGATCGTACTTTGGATGCACTTCCTCAACCCTTTTGTTACCTAAAAAGTATGTGATCCTTTGCATCTCATTGATGCCCGCCAGTTCGCCAAGCTCTTTCAAATACTCATTCATCTTGACATTGCTGATCACCGGCAAAGCCTTGCCATCAGGAAAAGGAAAATCCTTGTACTTGTCAAGTATGGCCTTGCTGTAGTTGTTCAACTCGATTTTTAGTCCATCACCTGTCTTTTGAGTGACAATACTTATAAATGTATCCCGGATATCTGATCTGCTTAATTTGGCAACGTCCGAGTATCTCAGACTCGTAAAGCATTGGAAACAGAACACATCCTTCACACGCTCCAAATATTGCTTGGATTCCGGTACCTTGTAGTTGTATAAGTCGATCAGCTCCGTCCAAGTCAAATGAATGACTTCTTTATCAGTCCCTTTAAATTTAGGCCTCCATGTCAAATGGAGCTTACCTTCGTAATATCCACGTCCATACGCCCAGCGTAGGAACCAGCGGACAAATGCAAGCGTTTTGGAAATTGTCGTGTTTCTAAGTCCTACCTGGTACTGCTTCTTTCCATCCTTTTCCGGTGCCTTTGGTACGTGTATGCCGTGCAAGTATATAACGAATCCCTGCAGGTCGTTTTCGGATAGATTGGTAAGAGATAGGTTTGGATTGAATGCGTGTAGGTGGGATCTGATTGAAGCGAATTTTGTGAAGGTTGCTTCGGTCCACTCATTTTGTACGCCCATGGAACTGGTGAACTCATCGAACAGTCCGAAGAAATTCTTTTTGCCTTTTGGGGTGGATCCTGTTTGTTTTCCGTTTGCGATATTGAACTCATTTCTTATCTGATCAGGATTTGGAACCTCACCGGAAATTTCAAAAGATTTGAAAACATTATCGGCCAGCTGCTCGAGGCGTTGAATCTCGGCATTAATTTCTCCGGCTGGAATTTTTTTCTTTCCGTGGGTGGTCCCAGGCTTGCACCTTTGCGCGTCCTTAATCCATTTATCAATATCAACCCGATAACCAACATTGAAGTTAACCAAAGAGCCCCCACCGTAGCGAATTCGCATCCGGAGTTTTGCATCAGACTTGTATCCTGTTGCTTCGGTCCCCTCCCGATCGGGAAAGAAAAGGATGTTTCGTTGAATATTCATAACGTTTGTTTTAGTCCCTGATGCACAAATATAGGGACTAAAATACGTTTATTCTAATTTATTTGGATTTATTTCGTTTGATTTTATAATTTTATTATACTGTGATTCAGTGCGTTTTGTTTACTTATTTTTGTTTTGGTTTATCTCGATACGCTTTGGGTAATAGAACCTATCTCTCCGCAAAAAGAATTTAAATTACAAGCAAAAGCCTGAAAATCATTGATTTTCAGGCTTTTCTGTTTTAATAAAGTTCACAAAATATTCAATATCTATCAATCTGTAGGTATTGAAATTGGTTTTCTGACATCGATATCAGGAAGATTAACCAAGAATTTATTTGCAAGTCCATCCTTTGAGTTTATAAAGTCAGTTAAGTTATTAATTGTAACTTTGCAGAACGTAAGAGGAGTATATAAACAAAATTTAGAATCAAATCAATAGTAATACCTATTTTTAAATATGTATAAGAATAAATTATATAGAACTGCACTTTTATCGTCTCCTATCATGGCAGCCTTTGAGTTGTCACCGATTTTCTTTCTGCAAGCATTCGGATATCCATTGAATTTTTGGTCTTCACTTACAACTTTTACAATTCTAACGATGGCAATGTGGGGAGTGAATATTTATGTGATAAATATTTGGGTTAAAAGCGGTCGTAAAAACAACATGGAGTGGTATGCTCTGAGTTACATCTTTTCATTACTTCTGTTTGCATTGGTTTGGGTTGTCTTACATCTTTTCCCCGAAATGGATGATAATGGAAAAAGACCGTCGATTATATTTCCAATAATCAATATTCTCACCCTCAACACTATTATATTGATTATTTTGAATGCCATTATTGCCAGAACAAAAAAAGAACAAGTAGATAAAGAATTGGCTGAATTGAAAATAAAGAATCTAGAAGCCGAACAACAGGCTCTTGTAAGGCAAATGCAACCTCACTTTTTATTTAATGCATTAAGCACCCTTAGTTCCATCATAAGTACCGATTCTGATCTGGCTAAAAGATATGTAATCAGGCTTTCAGATTTTCTCAGATATACCATATCGGCTCACGAACACGTGCTTATTCCACTTTCGGAAGAATTAAAATTTACACAGGATTACATTGAACTACAGAAACTACGATTTGAAGACTCTTTTTATTGTTACCTTACTGTACCCAATGAACAAATAAGTCAGTACCAAATCCCTGTTTATGCACTCCAATCCTTAGTAGAAAATGCATTTAAACATAATTTTTTTAGTGATGAAAAGCCACTGAAGGTTTGTATTGAATTAAAAGATGATACGTTAATCGTATCCAACAACAAAATGCCCAAACCTATGTTTTTGGATGGAGAAAGAATGGGTGTTGGTCTTAAAAATCTCAACAAAAGATATCAATTGATTGTCGGTAAAGACATCGATATCAAAGACACCCAAACAGAATTTACGGTTACACTTAAGCTTATTCAGACAACGCCATGATGAAAGTAATCATAATCGAAGACGAGAAACGGACGGCAAAAGACCTGGCAACAACACTAGAATCTATTGACGATCAAATAGAAGTTGTCACGATACTTTCATCTGTAGAACAGGCTATATTTTATTTGCAAAACAATTCAGATTTTGACTTGATTTTTTCGGATATACAACTTTGCGACGGCCTTAGTTTTGAAATATTCAATAAAATTCAATTGTCAGTACCCGTTATCTTTTGTACCGCTTATGATAAATATGCATTGGAAGCTTTCAATACGAACTCTATTGATTATATTCTAAAGCCATTTGATCGCAACTCGGTAGCAAAGTCTTTAGAAAAATATCATACATTAAAATCAAATTTTACTACTTTCAACATCAGTCTCAACAATTTATTACGAACTCTCGGCGCACCGTCATCTACCATACAACAATCATCCACTTCTATAGTGATTTGTCAAGGTGATAGAATTATTCCGATTAAAACAACTGCAATAGCTCTTTTTGTGTATGAAGACGATTGCGTGTTTGCATTGACGTTTGATTTAAAAAAACACCTGGTCTCTAAGCCATTAGAAGATCTTGAACTCGTTTGCGGAGACATGTTTTTCAGAGCAAACCGCCAATACCTCATCAATCGGAAAGCCATAAAGGATGCATCTCGTCATTTCAATCGTAAAATATTGGTTAATCTGACTTTTGATTATCCCTATCAGATACTTATAAGCCGACTCAAAGTAACCCAGTTTATTGAATGGCTGGAACAGAATTGATGCTTTTGGCAATTCGCCTCCTTTTTTGAACAGTTCACGGATATTTCGTTTTCATAACTTCCTCTGATTTGATTCCTTTGCATTGAATTTTCAACATGCACAATGAATCTGATAAAAAAAATAAAATCCTATTTTTTCTGGTTGCCATCTATTTTGATGATAGCCGATGCCGTTTCTAAACTACTCTTCCCTGATTTTTGGTTTGAACATGCCCATTTGAGTTTTCAGAACAGAATTATCTGGATTGGAATAATCGAACTGTGTTGTGCACTGATCTATATTTTCCCTGTTACCATGACAATTGGTTTTTTTCTTATAAGCTGTTATTGGGGCGCTGTAATGGGCAACAGTATAAACGACGAACAGTTCAATATTCTCCCCCTTCTCCTCTTGATCTGTTTTATATTGTCCTTTCATTGGCGAGGGGTCTCAATTTTAACTAACAATCTGTTTAACAAAAAGAATGGAGACATATAACTGAATTAATCAATCATAAACTGCATATTACATAAAATTAAAAAATAATTTTAATATGACTTTAAAAACGAAAACCATAGGAGTCTTTTTGATGCTTTCGCTACTATTCTTCTTGTCGGGTCGGATAATAGCACAAAATCAGGCATTGTCATTAAAAGATTGTATCAATTACACCCTGCAACATCATCCCAATAGTACTATATACAAAAATTCATCTCAATCAGCAGAAGAAAAAATCCGCGAGAGCAGATCGGTCCTACTACCCTCTATTTCTGGAAATGTCGGACTGGATTATAATCTCAAACTAGCAACTTCAGTAATACCTGCCGGAGCTTTGTCACAGAATGAAACAAAGCTACAGATGGGAAGCAAATTTAGCAATTCGGCTTATATACAATTGGATCAAAAACTATTTGACAGAAGTGCAACGCTAGACATACAAACATCAAAGGTTAATAAAGAAATTGCAGATCTAAATTTGTTGAAGGAGAATGAAACGCTAATTTACAATACGGCTTCAGTCTATTATGAAGTGCTTACTTACGCAGAAAAAGGAAAACTTTTGAGGGAGAGCGAAAAGCAGTATGAAACAACTGTTAGCATTCTTAAATTGCGTTATGCTCAAGGTGAGGAGAAAAAAAGCGAGTATAATAGAGCCAGAGTCAACTACAGCAATGTGCAATTTGAAATTGAATCCAATAACAGTGCTTATAAACTGGCTTTAAACAAACTCAAGAACAGCATCGGTATGGATATAGAAGTGCCCATTAGTATTGAAGACAGTGTTACAAACATGGAAGTGAAAGAGGATCCATTAACGATTGGTTTAAATAGGATCGACGTCAACAGCTTGCTTGATTTTCGGATTGATCAAAATAATCTGGATATAAGAAGGTTGGATCTTAAGCAGAAAAAAGGAGCATTCCTCCCCTCTTTGTCCTTATATGGTAAATATGGCGGCAATGCCTATGGTTCAGCTTTTTTTCCAACACTCGGTAACTGGTACGATTACTCTGTGATTGGGGTAAAAGCCACGATTCCACTTTTCAGCGGATTCAAAAAACAAAGCCAGTTTGCTCAAAGCAAATTAAGTCTTGCGTCTATGGAACTTACTAATAGTTTAAATCTTCAAGGATATAAACTTAACATAGAAAATGCGTCAACTAACATCGTAAGTACGTATTCGAACCTACAAAAAGCCAAAGAAAACTTACAACTAGCAAAGGAAATGATAGATGCCTCCACGGTTGAATATCGGGAAGGAACAGCGACACTTTCTTCGTTTTTAGATGCTGATTATTCTTACAAGGAAGCAAGAACGAACTATACAACATCCTTACTGGACTATCTGACTGCGCAATTAAGCTATCACAAAAATACAGGAACAATTACAGAATTTGTAAATGAAATAAAATATCAATAAAAAATGAAACACAAAAGAATCTTGACGATCGTAGTAATCGCATTGATACCCATTGCTATAATTATTGGGTTGTTTATAAATAAAGGAAAGCTGAATGAGGCCAAAAAGCCGATTGACAGAAGTAATATAGCAGTAAAAGTAATTGTTGATACTGTTTCATATAAAACCGTTGATAATACTTTTTCACAACCAGCTACCATTATTGCTGACCAAGAGGCTAATATAGTTGCAGAAACATCAGGGAAAATTACCACTCTTAACATTGACTTAGGAAAAAGTGTTAAAAAGGGACAGGTGATTGGTCATATTGATGTAGTTGAGACCCAACAAAAACTGGAAGCCAGCGAACTATCAATCAATAAACTTAGCGCAGATTTCGAAAGAAAAAAAATCCTTGCTGCTGGAGATGCTACGAACGCAAATGCCGTATCGGATGCCAAATATGATCTCGATTCAAAAAAGCTGGAGGCAGCACAATTGCGTACTCAAATCAAGCACGCCAATATTATTGCACCTTCAAACGGCATAGTGGTAGAGAAACAAAAAATTGAAGGGGAATATGTAAATACGGGAACTTCGATTGCATCCATTATCAATATCCAATCTCTAAAAGCAGAGGTAAATATACCTGAAAATCAGTTGACTTACATTAAAAAAGGACAAAAGACAACTATAACTTCCGATGCTTATCCTGAAAAAACGTTTTTGGGTATTGTCGATTTCATTAGCCCAAAGGGAGATGAAAACCACAATTACATAGTTCGCATTGATATTGCAAACAACAGTACAATACAATTAAAATCGGGTATGTACATCAATGTGGAATTTTCAGGTATGTCTACTCATCAGAAACTGCTTATGATACAGAAAAATGCACTGGCCGAAGGCGTAAAAAATCCATTGGTGTACGTGTTTAAAAACGGAGCAGTTGAAGAAAGAAAATTAATTGTGGGACTTGAATCCGGTGATTTTATAGAAATTAAAAAGGGATTGTCTCCTGGTGAACTGATTGTAACAAGTGGACAAATCAACCTAACAAATGGTACCAAAGCTGAAATCATTAAAACACGATACTAAATAGAAACAGACTGTTAATAGAATAATTCTTTAAACAATGAGCATTACAGAACTAGCAATAAAGCGGCCGTTACTAATAACAGTACTATTTGTAACTTTAATACTATTTGGCTTTATAGGATACAACTCTCTAAGTCTAAATTTATTACCCAAATTTACAACGAATACTATAACGGTAAGTACAACCTATAGAGGTGCTTCACCGGAAGAAGTACTCACAAGCATTACCAAACCACTGGAAGATGCCCTATCTTCTGTAGAAGGTATAGATGCTATAAGTTCCTCATCTCAGGAAGGATCGTCATCCATAACATTAGAATTGCTTAGTAGTGTTAAATCAAGCGATGCACAATTGGATGCGGAACGAAAAATAAAACAAGTGCTGTCAACATTGCCAAAAGGTATAGATGAGCCTGTGGTTAGTCGAATGAGTTCTGAGGATATGCCAATTTTTAAAATGAGTGTAAGTTCCAATTTAAGTGATACAAAACTCTATGATTTGGTGGATAATGAAATTAAACCAGTTCTGACCAACATTCCAGGTGTATCGGATGTAACTATTATTGGAGGTACACAAAGACAAATTAATGTAGATATTGACAACAATAAACTGAAAGCGTATAATCTCTCTTTATTGGATGTCAACACAGCCGTTGTTGCAAGTGGAGCTTCATTTCCTGGCGGAAAAATTGAAAACGAGACAAGCAGATACTCACTTGATTTGAATGCAAAAGTAAAGACAGTAGAACAATTGAGTAATGTCGTAATCAGGGAGGGACAGAAAGGAAGCCGGATACTATTGAAAGATATTGCTTCTGTTACCGACGGGAAAGAACGAGTGACGACCCTAAACAGACTAAATGGAGAACCTGCCATTGGTATCCAAATTAAAAAACAAAGCGATGCAAATACGGTAGATGTTTGCCACCGTGCGGCTGAACGTGCAGAAGAACTGAAAAAAACATATTCTGCTGATAATTTCAACTACCATATTGCCTCTGACCAATCCATTTACACTCTGGCTTCTGTGAATGCCGTAGTGGATGATTTAATGCTTGCTATTATCATTGTTGCGTTTGTTATGCTTTTCTTTCTGCATAGTTTTCGAAGTTCTTCGTTTGTTTTAGTGGCATTGCCTTCGGCTATTATACCAACATTTATGTTGATGTGGGCATTTAATTTTTCCCTCAACATGATGAGTTTGATGAGTCTTTCATTAGTCGTGGGGATTCTGGTCGATGATAGTATCGTCGTCTTGGAAAATATTTACCGTCACATGGAGATGGGGAAAGAAAAACGTACAGCTGCGTTGGATGGTCGTAACGAAATAGGTTTTACAGCTTTAGCTATTACCATGGTAGACGTTGTGGTCTTCCTCCCTCTTGCTTTGGTTAGTGGTATGATCGGAAACATTGTAAGAGAATATGCTTTTGTGGTCGTATTCTCCACTTTGATGAGTTTGTTGGTTGCCTTTACACTTACACCTTTGTTGGCATCCCGTTGGGGTTCGCTTACGCATCTTACTAATGACACCTGGTGGGGCAAGATGAATATTTGGTTTGAATCACTTATTGACAATTTTCGTGAATTTTACACCAAAGTGCTTAACTTAGCATTGAATCATAAGCGTTCCGTAATAGTCATTGTAACAGCTCTTATTATAGGCAGCATAGCATTAATTCCGGCGGGATTTGTAGGGACAGAATTTATACCACAATCTGACCGTGGCGAATTAAATATACAAATAGATCTCAAAGGGAATACTCCATTAAAAGAAACAAATGCTAAAATAGCTCAGGTAGAAGGCATCATTATGAAACATCCTGAAGTGGTGAATGTTTTTTCAAATGTGGGAACTCAATCAGGTGCAATGGGAGGTAGTTCCTCGTCAAATAGCAATCTTGCTGAAATCTCGATCATGTTGACCGATGCCAACAAACGTAAAATGAGTACCATCGAATTTGGACGAATGATACGGGAAGAGATGATGCTAGTGTCGGGTGTGAAGCCCACCATTAAAACAGTTGGAATGACAGGTGGTGCAAATTTTGACATTCAAATGGCTATTGAAGGAACAAATCGGGATTCTATAATGAAAGTGGCAGCCATCATTAAAAACATTATGGAAAAAACGCCGGGAACTGATTATGTTCAATACAGCACCAAGGAATCCAAACCTCAAGTGTCAGTCGTTCTCAACCGTGAAAAGATGGCCAAATATGGTGTAACAATAAATGATGCTGGAAATGCTATTCAATATGCTTTTAGTGGTAATAATAATACCAAGTTTAAAGATAATGGAGAAGAATATGACATCAACCTTCAAATAGATGAAGCCAATGCAAAAACCGTGCAAGACATAAGGGAATTCAATATATCTAATTCTAGAGGCGCAGTCGTTCCGTTGGCAGCAATTGCCGACATTACGGAAACAACAAGCCAATCGGTCTTGGAAAGAAAGGATAGGCTTAACTCAATGACAGTAAATGCTGTTGTAGTAGGTCGTGCATCGGGGACCGTTAGCTCTGAAATCAAGGAAAAACTTTCAACAGTAAAACTACCTGTTGGAGTACAAATTGTGGAAGCTGGTATGGGGAAAAATCAAGCTACAGCATTTGCAAGCTTATTTCTTGCTGTTGTATTGGCAATTATATTGATGTACTTGATTATGGTGGCATTGTACGAAAGTCTAGTATATCCTTTTGTTGTTTTATTCTCACTTCCTGTTGCCATCATTGGGGCAATTCTAGCACTGGCACTCACTTTGAAATCGATCAATTTATTTTCTATTTTAGGTATAATTATGCTTTTAGGCTTGGTGGCAAAAAATGCGATTCTAATTGTTGACTTTACAAATCAGGAAAAAGAAAAAGGGCTCTCGGTAAGAGAAGCCCTTATTTCAGCCGGTCGTGAACGTTTGAGACCGATTTTGATGACCACATTTGCCATGATTTTGGGCATGTTGCCTATGGCTCTTTCAAAAGCTGCAGGTTCTGAAACCAAAAGTGGCATGGCATGGGTAATTATTGGAGGTCTGACAAGTTCATTGATCTTTACGCTTGTTTTAGTACCAGTTATGTACACCATTATCGAAAAATGGAAAAATAAAATAGGCGATAAGTTTAAAAAGAAACGACCCAACAACCTTTAAAGAAACGCAATCGTCCAACGAATCCCGAACTTGTCTGTCAGCGCACCGTGATAAGCGCCCCAGAACATCAAAGCCATGGGCATGTCCACTTTGCCACCCTCGGATAGACCATTGAAAATCGCATCGGCTTCTTCCTTGGACGAAGCATCCAGTGAAATGGCAAAGTTATTGCCAGCAGTGGTTGCACGACCCATTTCGGCCAAGCTGTCGCTGCCAAAAAGTAAGGCATCACCACCAAGGGGAAGTTCAGCATGCAAGACCTTATCCATGACAGAATCCGGTGCGGGCGGAAAACCTTCCATGGGCGGCATATCTTTAAAATACTGAATCACACGGAATTCAGTATTGAACACATTTTTATAAAAATTGAACGCTTCTTCGGTACAACCGTTGAAATTGAGCGAGATAACCATATTTTTCATAAAGAAGTCTATTAAATTAGATTGTAAAAATAAACAACGCTATTTAGACCATCAATTATTTCTTCATCGATTTTTTCGAACAGTCGATAGCTGCAATCGTACCGTCCGAAACCGCCGTCGTAATCTGCCTGTATTTCACCGGGCAAATTTATAAGCTTGTCCTCGTCCGTCAAATTGTTGCCACACTCAATTCTCTTGCCAACTGATTCAGCGTATTTTGAATTTTAAAACATTGTTTTTCAGATGCAAATGCTAGTCCAGATTTATATTGACGCATTAAGGATTCATTGATGCCAGCTTTCCTTGCAATGCTAGAAACATTGATCCAATCAAAGTAGTCAAAAATTGACGCAATATCATATTTGTAGTTAAAATCTGGATTTTGAAGATCCTTAGGCAATTCCTTCCCCTGCTCCTTATACATTTCAATTATTTCATTAAGGGCTATAATCATATCAGCTTTAGCTTCAGATACAGAAGCTCCACTTCCATAAAGGCCATGGCCCTTAATGTGATCGACATATATGCTGAATCGGCCATCCTGCCCCTTCTCCACAACAGCAACAAATTTCATAAAATCAATTTTAACTAGGTTTCAAACTTTAGTCTAATCAATTGAAAATCGAAATTACTTGAGACCGGCTTTTTTAGACATGCTTAACAATGTTCCCTTTGGTATTTCTTCACTACCATGTCTACTGACTGGAAAAATCTCCCCAGTTAAGGGACTATAATAAATATCATGTCTTCCACCATGTCTTTTGACGAAACAACCAATTGATTCAATTCTCCGTCTGAATTCCGATACTTTCATTAAAAAGACCAACAATGCAATTGCAAATATAACATATATGTTATCATAACACAATTAATTTTATAACAATATTGTTATTTATTTCATTTTTATCACAACTTCTTATTCCGATAGGCGAATATATATAAAATTAATTATTAATTTATAAATTATTAATACAATTTCCCGAACTTTTCGGTCAACGCTATCTAGACCATCAATTATTTCTTCATCGATTTTTTCGAACAGTCGATAGCTGCAATCGTACCGTCCGAAACCGCCGTCGTAATCTGCCTGTATTTCTTGCTCACCACGTCACCGGCAGCATAGACACCGGGCAAATTTGTAAGCTTGTCCTCGTCCGTCAAAATATATCCCCACTTGTCCACCGCAGGCAATACGTCCCCCAGCATCGAAAGATTGGCCTTGAAACCAATGAAAACAAACACACCGTCCGAAATCAATTTAGTAACATCATGGGTCAATACATTTTCAATTGTCGCAACCATCTGGCCATCAACCTTTTCAAAAAGTCTAGGCTCCGAATCGTAAACGACTGAAATCTTGGGATCAGCCAATAACGCGTCCACCGCTGTCTGGTTAGCAGTCAACTGAGCAAACTGATGCACCATTGTAATTTTCGAAGCAAATTTTGAAATGAACAACGCCTCTTCCACAGCCGAATTGCCACCACCAATCACCACAACTTCCCTACCTTCAAAGTATTTGGCATCACACGTGGCACAATACGAAATGCCCTTGCCCTTGAACTCCATTTCACCAGGCGCATTCATCGTATTGGGCGTCGTTCCCGTAGCCAGTATTATTTTTTTAAATCGAATCGTCTCCATCTCATCGATAACCACCTCTTTCTTAACCAAATCCACCGACGTGATGTCCACCGCCAACTTCATGTCAATGCCCGAATGCTTGGCCTGTTCGCCCATGTAATGCGCCAACATGTAACCAGGTTGAGGTTCCGTGAACCCCGGATAGTTCGAGACCTGATGCGTAATGGCCATATAACCGCCCGGCAACGCCGGATCAATCAACACCGTCTTTATTTTAGCCTGACCCAGGTAAATTCCAGCCGTCAAACCAGCAGGACCACCACCCAAAATCACCACATCGTACTCCGAAACAATCGGCTTTCTCAAGGCATGTACTTCAACAACTTCCTCGGCAGAAAGCATCCCGTCCAGTTTCTCGATCAATTGCGCCTTCCGAATGCCGCCACTTACAAAATCGGTCACCTGCTCGCCGTTCTCAAAAAACAAAACCGTCGGCGATGAAGTCACCCCAAGTGAGGTTGCTAGTTCCCGGTTCCCCTGACGGTAAATCTTCAGGAACTTCATGTTCGAACCATACAACGAAGCCATCTCGTCAAACTTGGGAGCCAAAGCTTCACAAGGCGGACATTCGGTCGAATAAAAATCCACGATGACTTTGCCACCATTCAAAACTTCTTTTTCAAAGTCTATTGATTCAATCTCTTTCATATCAATATATTATACTATTTTACTTAAAGTAATACGACGCCCCCAACGAAAGCAATTCCTTGACCGGTCGGCAGTCTGGAGACGAAACCGAACCGTTCTTATTTTTCGCCACGGAAGCGCATCCACCACCGCAAGTAAGCGCCAACGAACAGTCCTTGCATTCGCTGATGGTCGTGATGTCTCGGTCCTGCCAAGCTTCCACCGCTTCCGAATTCAACGTCACTTGAGGGTAAAACGTACCCAACTCCTCCCCTTGCTTGCCTACGGTAGCCGTGCAGGAATAAATGGTGCCCGTATAATCGAACGCCCATTCGGTCTTGCAAGCCGGGCACGAATCGAACAAAGGCTGCGGCAACTCATCGTTCTCCGAAATGTATTTGGCAATGGAAAAAGCCGGTTTATAGAATTCAGCAATATATGGATTGTCTTTAAGCAACTCATACATGGCACCATACAAAGAAGCTCGGTCGAACAGTCTGTCCGGGGTGCTGTTACAATGATGCAGTTCATAATTGCGGCCAATCTGCGTCTTGAAAATCGGATTTGCCGTCCAACCCTTGTCAATGGCAAACCGCGCAAAAGCTGGCAAATTGCCAAGATTGTCCTTATCGGCCACCATCCTCAAATTCACCGAGATACCCGCATTTAGACAAGCGTCGATGCCCTCCACGATGCGCGAAAAAGTCGGAATTTTGCCATGCAGAAAGCGGCGTGCATCGTGCACCTCTTCCGTACCGTCCAAGGTTACCTGCACTTCACGAATCCGATGCTTCGAAAGCAAATCCAGGTACGAAGCCAGCGTGTAACCATTCGTTACAAAAGCCACATCCAGCTCCGCCTCAGAAGCTTTGGTCATAAAATGCGTCAACAAACGGCGCTGATTTTCGCCCGGCAACAGCGGCTCACCTCCAAAAACCGTCACGTACTTGCGTTTTCCAGCAAAATGCACCCGCACATAGTCAAAGAATGCATCTATAACCTCGGTCGAAAGCACCTGTTTCACAGGCTCGTAGCCTTCTTGGTAACAATACGTGCAGGCAAAATTGCACGAATAATTGGGCACGAAAAACAACTGAACCTCGTCCGTTTCACGACGATCCAAAAAGTCCAGATACGCATTCCGAAAGGCCGACTTCTCCTCAAATTCCTGGGTTAGATAACCTTTTTCGGCAAAAGCACCTTCCGGATCGATTTCCTGAAGAAACCGCTCCTTTTCTTCGGCCGAAATCAAATCGGCACTACCGTACAAAGGGTTGACAATAAGGAATTCACCCTCAGCATCCTTAACTGGAGAAACAATGTTGTGTTTGGATATCATATAGTTGTATATTTTTTAAAGAAGGGCTGCATCTGCCAACCTTAATAGACAGACGCAGCCCTAGCTACCATGCTTAGTCGTGACAACCAGCGATGGTCACGGAAACTTTAGCACAGCACTGTGCTACTTTTTTCGTGGTTTTGCCGCTTGTGCAGCAGCTTTTCTTAACTAAACTTTTCATCAGAAAATGAATTAAGAACGGTCTGGCCCGCATGTAAACCAGAACCAATCATGAACGAACATGCTCGTTTTATATTAACTGCAGCAACTAACGCTGCCCCGTTTAATTCCAAAAATAGTAAAACTGCACACTTCAGCCTTACCTTTGGCATAAGGTTTAGACTCCTCCAAAATACGTATTTCCTTGAATCCAGCTTTCAGCAGCATTTGTAAATATTCAGGTTTGGTCACCGAGCCAGCCCAGCATTCTGCCACAGCTTCCGGATCGTTCCGATATTCCTCAGGAATGGGCGCTGTCGCATAGATGTCGCTCACCACGAACCGTCCACCCCTGCGCAAAACCCGAAAAATTTCATTCCAAACACCTTGTTTATCAGCACTGTGGTTGATTGTACAATTGGAAATGACCAAATCCACCGAAGTGTCTTCCATAGGCAGATGCTCCAATTCCGCTTGTAGAATTGAAGCGTTTGTCACCTCAAATTTCTCCAGATTGGTCTTGGCCTTAGCCACCATGCCTTCCGAGAGATCAATGCCGTATACAAAACCCTCAGGGCCAACTTCTTGAGCCAAACGAATGACATCATTGCCACGTCCACTACCCAAATCCACACAAACCTCACCAAGGCGAGCATCGGCATGGTTAACCGCACCACCACAAGACAAACAACAGGAA